>Ga0123357_10009787_pt1 | contig 12124 bp, 12 predicted proteins | sample TergutEmb28metaG_FD_89873 | JGI IMG/M metagenome (GOLD analysis project Ga0123357, IMG submission 89873) | Embiratermes neotenicus P4 segment gut microbial communities from Petit-Saut dam, French Guiana - Emb289 P4 | ecosystem: Host-associated > Arthropoda: Insects > Digestive system > Gut ...
AAGCTCCTGATGATGGATATATTAATGTCTGAAACATGTTGAGCACATAAGAAGTGAAATAAAATAGCAAGTGACATCAAGTTGGTCTTTTATTCTTCAACTATCACAATGATGCATGGTCCACTAAACATAAGATTGGCATGAGGTTGTTATTCCTGTTGGAATCCAAGGTTTGTTATTATGTGTACTGTATATTTTCTGTAACAGGAAGCTGGAGTTAAAAATTCTCAAGTATGTGCTAAGGAGGTTGTTAAAAATTGTATTAACATCCTCCTCTATATCTATTGCTGTTATAGACTTATTATGTATTCCAGTTGAAAAGTTTACAGTACTGTAAAGGTTGTATGAGAGTAACAAGTTGTCTAGTTTACTTTTTTTGTCATTGTCATTAAGGTAATTTATGTTAAAGCCACCACAAATAATAATCTCAATTGTGTTGTTGTGTAATAAATTGAGAATGGAGTCTAGGGTAGGTAAAAATTTTATGAAGTTTCCAGGTGTTGAGCTATAGATAGATATAATGCAAATAATTGAGGATACTAAGTTAATCTTAATAGCACATGCTTCGATGTATTGGTTCTTACAAAATTCATCTAGATTAATATTTGTACACTGAAGGGTATCATGCACAAAAGTACTAGCTCCACCACTCTTGTGAAATTCCCTGCAAAATTTAGCGCCAAGTTTATATTGATCCATGTATATAAAATCAATTTCAAAATGTTTGAGATGATGCTCAGTTAAACAAAGTACCTGGAGAAAGTCTGGAGACAAGGAACTTATTGATTCTTCAGGTTTGTTTAACAGACCCCGAATATTCTGATGAAACACCATAAAACTGGTTTCAATATCTTGAACATTTATTCATTCATGTTGATGTCCATTCGTAAAAAATCATCATGTCTTTTAGTGGGTAGTCTCCTGGCTGGTTTAGGGGGCAATTTGTCTTCCTTCTGTTCTTGGTCTCTGCTTGCTTGCTCTTTATGAATTACCTGATCATCATACTTGTCCATATTGTTGCTTACAGTATTAGCTCCTTCCAGCTTTTGTTCTTCTTTCCAGCCCCTTTTTATGGGGTCCTTATTTTGCAACTTGAAGATCTCCTTTATAGAGCTCACAATTGTTTTTGCACCCCATTCTTTCCCCTTTCTGTTCAGATGGAGACCATGTTTAGTAATACTATCTCCATCAGAGGTCACGTCTGTTGTAGTTGCATTTTGAAAACTCTTCATATGTTTATCCAATTTTCTGTTGAAAGCATTTACTGCATAGTTAACAGAAGATTGTGCTTCTAGGTCAAATCTATTAGGCACATTCACTACCAGAACATTAGTTTGACTGTGCCTCTCCACAAAGTTTTTTATCTGACGAAGGCCTTTTTGAGATTCATTTCTACTTATATCTCTTATGCCACCCCATACAACAACAGCATCTTGTTTTGTTAAAGCGCACATATCTCTGTTACCTCTATGCATGGTTGCTGCTAGATCTGATCCAGGTTTTACTAGCCTTGAATTTCAAAATAATCATCTAGGTTAAGTCGAATTTCAGAGGCAGTCCCTCATGCGTGGCTATCTCCTGTGATTAAAATTTTTTGTTTTGTCTTTGTGGACTTATTTGACTTAATTTTACAGTTTCTAACCAATGGGTGACTTCCCACTGGGTCTGAGTTCACATTTTCACTAATGTAACAATTGTTGAGCACTTCATACTGGTTGTGTATGACTGGTATATGTTTAGATCCAATATACCATTTATGGGAACGAATTTTTCTTCTACCAGCAATGACCTCTGACCATTATGTTACAGTACTTTTCTTGTAGGAGACATCATCTTTCAAACTTTTAATTTTATTTGTTAGTAAGTTCATGTCTGATGTTACAACCTCTCTCACATATTGCCTACTTGCTGATCTCCGCATTTCGATTAATTCTATCAGATCACATCTAAGGTTTTCAGTACCTTCACTTTTGTCATTTAATTTAGACTGATTCTGCTTAAGATCACAAGCCACTTGTGCACTCACAACACTTGAACACTGCCTACCACTCTCTTTCTTTTTCTTACACTGGCTGAATGACCCTTCCATGAACGCTTTATCTTCTTGCTGATTCATCAAAGTTTTGATTTCCTCATGAAGCATATTGTTGATCAATCAGAGATATTTCTATTCCACAGAGGCTTTCTGATATTTTTGATTCATTAACATACATTTTACACAGTTACCATTAATATAACTACTTGAATCCTGAAGCTGAATACCCGACTGCTCATCGCTGCTAGCGACCTCCACCATCTTAGTGCTCATTTATCTTCCTCTCACTCACTGCTAACATTCCCTTCCTCATTATGGTCATGCCGTAACATAGCATCTTCAGTCCTGTCCACTGCATTCAATATAGAGCACTTCTGAAAGCCCTCAGTCACTTCTGGTGAGATACGTTGCCATGCCAATATGATCCACTTTCAAGAGCCACACTGGACTTCTTGATTCTTCCAGTTGGCATCAAGCATAGTCCCTTAGAATCATTCACTGTATAGCTTTTTATCAGTGGTCTTTGAATGGTTTGTTCACTACTATTATCTAGCACCTGCAGTTTTGAGGTTATCCCTCCTGGTATGACAACAAGTTCTGTGTTCATGAAAATACCAGTAATTGTGGTTTTTATTCCTTGTGTTAAATGTCCCTTAAATGCATCCAAGACCAGCATTCCCCATTTTTTCAGAGGCATCCCTAGCCTTCTGTTCCACACTACTCGTAGCCAGCCCGTCATAAGGTCATTGGTCATCCAACCTTTAGGTTAACATCTGACAGTGATTCTTCTAGGCAGTTGCTCCTTAGGCATGTTTTGTGATTTTCAGTCATGTATGGCAGAAACTTGCCAATACCACCAACATGAAAGTTTCTCACTTATTTTTACACCCCATATTTTAATCGCCACAGATTTTTCTCCATTGTTAATGACAGTGTAATTGAATAGCATATTAAAATACACTGGAATTTCACAGACTTTCCTATTTGGATCTGGATGTAATTTTCTTTTCACAGTTCAATCAAATGTCACTCAGAAACAACAAGCTTCTGCTCAAAGTCTGGTGGCAGTTTGACAAAGTGAAGTTCTTCTACAAAGAGAGGACCCATTTTTCCCCATCACAGGTGTGCACTAGTGCATGCATGCACACGCATGCACACACATACACACACACTTGCTGGCCTTGAAATTATACCACATGATGTGTGATTTGACAGTTCTTATGCTTTTTTTTTTTTCATGTCTAATTGGCACTCTAGTTTTTCTCTTCCAGTACACAGTCTCAGCATTTTCCTTCTCTAATTCTTGTAAATGTCCATGTCTGTATAATTGGAGCTGCTAGAATAGTAACTAAAAAGGTTTACAGAAAGACCAGGAAGACATTCAGAAGATTCCTTACAGAAGAGAGCTATACTTGTAACAATGTACATAATACCAAAAGTACTGCAGTCTGAAACTTGAAGCCTGGGCAGTGATGATCACTGTTGTTTTAAGAGGAGAAGTACCAAGAAGAAAAGGCATGTGACAAGAGACAATGATGATGAGATGATGACAGCGATAATATAACAACAACAATTGTTATGATTGTAATTATAATTATGACGATGGTTATGATGATAATGATGGTGGTGTACTGTATGAAATAATGTGCAATACTGTGTGGTATTTCAGTATCTATGCAACAAGATATTTGTCACATTACAGGTGTGGGATGGACCTACCCAAAACTCTCAACAACTGGCACATCTTTGTGGCTATGTTTTGCCCAGTCCAATCTTCTCAACAGGAAATTCACTGTTGCTTGTATCCTCAGGCGGTGGTTATTACGTCCAGCTGGATATCACATACACTACCACTGACCAAGGTATTTTCTATGGAAATAAATCTACTTTCTGTGGTCTTGGCAATGTAGTGCATCTTGTATTAAGAACAACTGTGATGTCTGTTACTTGAACTTATGCATGAACTATATTTTGTGTTTCTTTTACAAGACAGTAGTGAAACTGAGTTTATTTAGTCATTTATGAATGAGTTGTAGTTTGCCTTGGTACAGAAATACATCGTTGTAGATTGTAGCTACTCTGTTCACTAATCATAACAGCCACCTTCTTTAGTACCCAATTTCTGGACTGGTCAGTTGAGTGATTTCCTCCAAATGCTTGTAATTTTTCAGGAACTACATTGGTATGGGGTGTGTATTATTAGAATATGGCTGATGCTGGATTGTGTGTCATAGAAGTTGACGGTCCCTTACTAGCAAAAAAATAATACATTTTTTTAGTGTATTGGAACTATATTAAAAGTAAAACTAAGTTAAGGCGAGATTATGAATGAAACTGTTAAAGGTACAGGCATTTAAAAAAGTGCAGTTTTTGCAGAGGGGTGCTGTCTATGTTGTAAGCTGTTGTCATAAGTTATGTGCTTCCATTTCCTCACCTAAGATCAAATGCCACCATCTAAGTTTAAAACAAGATGCTTGAAAATATGGTAGCATACCAGTCTTATGGTTTGGGTGGCCGGTATTTCCTGCTACACGTGGCAACACTTGCCATAAACGCAATATATGTATCTCAGATGGAACTACTTTGTGAACTTAAATCTCTGAATGCCTTACACCATGGATGAACACCTGGTATCCACAGGACAGGAAATATGTTGGTCACTAACAAGTGTTGAACATGGTGGCAAACACCCAAATTCCCCAAACCAGTTAAGAAACAACACTTTACTAAAAATGTTCTAGTTCAAATTCTGCAAATAGTCTGTGCAATTGATTAAGTATACAATATTTTTTCCAACTAACTGAACATGTAATTATAAATAACTGTTTTTTGTTTTGTAATATACCTCCTACATGTTTTGGCCCATGAAAGTCATATTCAGGGAGAATTCAGTTACAAAAAAACACATCTATGATAACATGTTGTTAAAGATCAGCATAAATATAGTTAATTTACAGTGCCATGCAATAAAATATTGTTAAAATGTATGAAATATAAAATTATTACAGATATATTACATTTCTTTTCAAATTTAGATTAAGGTTACATACAAAGACCAGTGTCCTTGCTGATATCTTCCTTCAAAAGGAGTTATATCAATGTGTTGCATGTTGATTCTTTTACAAAATTGTGTTGCCATGCTGATATTTTTACACTGTGCCAGCTTTCAACCAGCTAGCAGCATGAAGTTTCTTTATTTAAGGTCACATTAGCATCTTTAACAACACCATCACTCAGTCCAGAGAATCTAATGCTTGGTTCTTTTAGGATAGTTACTTATATTTTCAGTGCTGTTATTGTTTAAAATATACAGGAGGATCCATGAGTTGTGGGCATTGCTGTAGGAGACGCTTCTCTAAGTGTTTGTGATCAAAAACGTTACTATCAACATGAGTGCTATTCTGAGTGGTTTTGCTGCTATGGGCGTTTTTTAATTCTCATAAATGCACTCATGTGAACTACACGTTACAACTCGGGAAGTCTCTTGTCTCTAATTTTCAACAGCTTATGCTTCTGCCGGTGAAAGGCAGGTGGTGTAAACACATTTCATGGCTTTATCTAGCACTTCCATGTGTGCATATCACAGCTGAAGGTAGGTTTCTTGAAAACCTGCTTTATGCAGTGTAAATTAAAGGCAGTTTCTTTTACGAAGTTCAATTTAGGTGTTTAATTTATCAGGTTATGTAATTTTCTGTCATTTTATTCCATATCTTTTCATTAATCCTAACTTGTATTCGAAGTTTTAAGTGGACTCAATAACTTTTCAAAATCAGACACATGTTTATATAAGCTTTTATTATCATTTTGGCTTAGGAAATCATGTCATACATTAATGTCTACAACTTACGAATCACCCTGTATTTATGTGTTGTTGTGTGAAAATTTTGTTATAAAGTCGTTTGAAAATAAATTCATCACCGTTCTGCATTTTTAAGGGATGAACAGACGTGAGTTTGGTAAGGTTCAGCTGTGCACATAAGCAGCCATTTAAATAATGTGTGGCCAACAGCCATCATCTGTTTCTCTTATAGCTGACAGTTTTTCTGTTCTTATTGTTGTCTGCATTTGTGACTGTCATAAAATTAAAACAGTATGGAAAGAGTATGTAAGTCACAAGCTTCTAGATTTCAGGTATGCTGTTATTGGAATCACAGTGATGATATGTGATTCTGCTTGAACAAGCCAACAGTGACACATATTTCTTTTGTTCAGGATGTACCTTATTTGAATGTTAGTTCTTAGCAGCTACCTGGCTGGAATTTTCCATTATTTTCCTTAGATCTTTCAGACTGCAAAGGATAGTACATTCAGTGTACATAGACTGCCTTCTTGAAAGCCAATGACTGTAATCATTCTAATTTCATTATTACTACATAAACTATGTGGCTGAAACATGTTGTTAAATAACTGTTTCTTTTGAGGTAATCAATAACTGCAAGTGTGATACAAATAAATTATGATTTTCAGGACGGGGGTGTGGTGGCAAACTGTTCAACTATGGAGGGGTGTTCACCAGTCCACTGTACCCTATGAACTACCGCAACAATTCACAGTGCCGCTGGGATGTGTCAGTTCCCATCGGCACTATTCCCATGCTTAAGTTTACAGGTGAGATAGACACCATTTCAAAATTATGTACCTTAACATTGTCCTCCCATTACATCTTGGTCTCAGAAGTAGCCTCCTGGCCCTGCCAAAACTTACTCGCCTCTCTCTCTTTATCTGCAGATCCTGTTAGTTGCACTTTGTAATTATTACATTCAATCTCAGATCTTCTCATGTCAATACCTTCCATTTAAGTCCTCTCCCCTGTACAATAAAACTCACCAATTAAAAGTGCTCAGGACCAAAAAATTGGGCTTCCAATTATATGATTTTGAATAATCTGATTTTTTCGATACACACTTATCTGTTAAAAACAGTTGGTAAAACAATATAAAAGTATTTATACTGACTAGAGAAGACTGGTGTAAGCCAGGTAAAATCGCTGAACCTAACGTTAACATTTGGTACATGGACAGGTCAGGAATTAGCATTCGCTTTGATGCAAATGTTCATGGACCCAGGCATGACCACAGGGAGAGTATTCCTATGGGCAGCCTCTCTACAGTCTTGCAAGCTGAAATGATGATAATCCTGAGGTGCACACAACTCCTCTTATCTAAGGACGTAACTAGAAGGAGAATACATATCTGCTTTGATAGCAGGGCAGAAATAGCAGCACTTGCAAAAACTATCACTGAATCAGCTCTGTTATGGGAAAACATGCAAGTGCTAGGAAAACTATGTGGATCTAATAAGGTCATTTTAGTATGGGTACCTGGGCATCATAGAATACAGGGAAATAAAGAAGCTGATAAATTTGCCAAGGAAGGGAGTAATGGAGTCCCTTCTGACAAAACTGTTGGCATCCCCTTTGTTGTGGGTAAAGAAATCATCAGGAGTCGAGACAAGAGCACCTGAACAGGTGGAACACGTACTGTGGTTGTCACCATTCCAAGACCCTAATGACTGAACCTCTTTCATGCTAAACAAAAGAGCTTCAGGCAATGAGTAGACAGCATCTTAAGGTGGCTATGGGGCTGCCAACAGGCCACACAACCCTTACCGCCCATTTGTTTAAATTCAGACTCACAGGATTGCCCACCTGTGTGGGAACTGAAAATAAGATAGTGTATATATTTCATATCATTGTCAGGCACTGGCATGCAAAAGATACAGAACCATGGGTTATGTTTTTCATGCCCAAGGATCTAAGAAACATTAGTGTGAATGACCTCACAAGCCTGGTAGTCAATACCAGGCTTGCCATAATGCCTTAACCCCATTTTAAAATAGTGCAGATATACAGTGGATGTATAAAGAGCTACATATCATTAGGGAACATAATGGAACCACACACACTTCCTCTACTACTACTGTCTGCTACTATAAGGTTAGTTAAAAGCATAACATAATGCTACAAGCTATGGTTCCTTTATATACCAGTGTAATCATATACTCATTTTTTATTGTCTATTTTTAATATGTCTATAATGTAATGGAATACATTTAACACAGAAAAGGCCCACACAAAAAGTGTTCACATTTGTCAAACTTAGATCGATGTTCATTCTCATTGCTTCTTAAAATATGAGTCAGTCGATCTTTGTTTCAAGCAGGTTTTATGCACTTTTGACACAAAATCTTGCAGTTCATCCATAACTTTCATGATTCTGTCATCAGCATCACTCTCACTTACTGCAGAATACAGTAGCAACAGTGCCATTAGAGCCTCTTTGCAAGGAGTTTGTGCGGTGAGGGGCTGGGTTTCCTTCTTCTCCTCCTCCTCCTCCTGGACTACAACTTGCACCGAGCTAAGGCCAGGGTTGTCAAAACTCATCAGCTGATCAGTGGTTGTTGGGACAGATTTTTTTAAATTCATAAAATCTTTGAAAGTACTGCATCAATCAGTGTGGTATTTCAGTCACCCATTCTAGTTTACTTCATCACTGTCATTACTGATTTAATGTGCAGTACTGAATCTACATTTCACAAAGCAGTTTTCAGTTACTGCAAGCATGATGGATTCCCATGCCATCAAGACACCTTGCACTACATCGCAGATGTTCCACTTTCTTACTTCTTCTGTGGGAGCATCCCTCTCTCTTTCTTCCAACAAGAAATGCACTAGATGCCTTCAGTGTGGTTGTTTCATACAATAAATTATCCCCTGGTCCAGTGGTTGCCTGTAGCTAGTGGTGTTTACCAGTAGGTACAAGAGGCCCACATGTTTCAAAGTAAGGCCCTCATTTTTGTGGACACACACTAATCCATTAACAGAAGCACATTCCTTTTCTGTCACGCCATTTCATCTCAACAGAGACCAGCCACTCTCGAACCTTTCAAGCAGCGTGACTTTTCAAACTTTCTGACAATTAACGGATGGAGCTTTCCGCTTCTATCTGCATTGCAACATAACGAATGTCACGCGGTCGTTATATCCTTTCCCTCCCTGGCACTTCTATCCCTTTCATATTAGAGTTCTCACTTGTCTGTACATTAGAAAAGGTGCTGTTCCATCCAGATAGAAAATATCCTTCTTCGGCATACTGGGTGGCGATTGGTTTCACATTTTCTTGCCACATCTGTACCAAATCCAGATCTTCTGAAGCACCTCTGCTCACTGAGTGCCATGTAATGTAACGTCTGTTTTTGAAATGTTGCAACCATCCATTGGGCATTTAAAATTAACACATATCTTCAGGGCTGTTTCATCAGCCTTCACTTGAACCGTTCATCATCAACACAAGACCACAATATGAATTAGTTTGTTTCCTTTTTGGAAAAAAGACAAGACAGTGAAATTCTAAACTGAATGGCCACATTCAATTTAGTCTGATATGTTGTGCTGTTATTTTATGATGAATTTTATTGGTGGTTATAGCTTCACCACTTTCAGGTAATTATTTGTAATTGTCATGAAGTATCTCTTGTATTCAGGTTATATACAACAATGTTGCATGCCTAATTCCACCTGAGAAACCAAATAAAGACTGCTTCAAGATGGTACACGTTAAGGTATAAATATTGTGCATCTTATCTTATAAAAATGGTAGTCAGAATGGTTGCATTATATCCATTGCTACTGATGAACTCAGGCAACAGTGAGCAACAGCTCTAAAAAGATGAAGGTGTTCTTGTGCCCGCCATGAGACATGGTTTGTCCCGTGTGCTGGCTCTCATGCACCCACACACTTGCCACCAAGTGCTCCTCGATAGAGTAACTGCTTGTGTCAGCCATACGGAAAACACAACTAAATTCTGTAGCTGCGGCAAATCACATGTGCACTATCTTGCACACTGTTGCCAAACTACCATTTTACATCGTACTGTGTGCTGCGCTGTGCTGTATAAACTTTTATCGAGTCTGAGGTGCGTATTGTCTGGGTGTACAGTGATTTCTCGCCCAACCTGTATAGCCCTTCTCACGCTTACCTCGGCACCCAGGCCACTTTCCCTCAGCCACCAATTGAGTAAGGGGCTAGGATGGGCCTCAGAGCCAGTGTGGACATTTTTGGAGAAGAGAAAAGCTCTTTCTCCTGCCAGGATATGAACCCCAGAACATAGAACTTTGAAAGCATTTTTTTCAGAGTTTGACCTTGGATCAAGGACCACATGTGCGTCAGACTACGTGGAACTGTATGATGTGGACACAGAGAACAATGTAGAAACGTTCGTATCACGCTATTGTGGAGAGGTAAGTGCAGGCATTTACCGAACTTGTCATTGCTTATGTTATTCATCACGTGAAATGACATAACTTGATCAAGATTTGTCATGCTGTTCAGTTGAGTGGGGGGTTTGCCTGTCACATTCACTTATCCTGTTACTGCTGAGGTCATTGGCGGTAACAAGAAACTGTTGCTGCATATTTGTGATAGTAACGTATTCTAGGAAGTTTTAATTTTTGGAGCTTATTCAGCATATTTGGATTTTACAAAACACAACATTACAAAAACATATTCGGTTTTCAAAATGTATTTTTTAAAAAAAAAATGAAAGTGTAAAATATCAAAAATTAAAAGTATATTATACAACAGTTATTGTAGTAGCAGCGAACTAAAAAGGTCGTATTATTGCAAGTTATTTTGTTCAAAACTTTTTTTGATTAATTGTGTATAGTTGGCTTGCAAGAGTTTGTGTTTTTACTGTTTAATGACCTGCCAAACATGGAAGTGGTTTGAGACAGTTTATACAAACCTCATGTCAGCGGTCAACAGCAGAGTCAGTAATATGATGATCTGCTATAATTCAAACATTTTGTGGTCCTTCTGCTTTACTATAATGTATAAAGTAGCAACAGACTGTATTTTCTTATGCAGTAATATTCTGACAGAGCAGCCATACACTCTCAGATTATACAAGTCTGGTTTTCTTGACAACATTGGTGATGGTGCCAGTGATGAACACCACATCCACCATGAATGTGATCAATACCACGTTTTTTCCTATAAATTTAATTTTGGGGAAAATAAAATTTTTATATTTATAATATTTGGAACTGCTTTTTTATAAACAAACAAATAGTGTATTTTGGAACAATAAAAGAATTTCATTAATAAGTTTATAATAAGAACATTTTCTTGCAAAAAAAAATCTATTAAAATTCATTGAACTCAAACGTAACGAAGATTTTCCTCTTTATATCACATATTCTAAAGTAAAATCATATGATTTATAACATTTATTCCAATGGGTGTTTAGTCATGGTTGCCAGAACGGTCAAGGTCATATCATACTGTGGGTTCCAACCTTCATCTGTGCTTCAGGTGTTAAGGTGAAGTTCACCTTAGAACTGGCTGTAAAGATTGCGTGGGTGTCAATGCTATGCCTCTGCCACTTTATCCCCAGGAAATAGATCCCATACCCATTGTACAGGAATCAGGGTGGTCCCCAGGGCTGGTGTGGACTGGTGCAGAAAATATCACCCCCACCAGTCTTCAATCCACAGACTGTCCAGCCTGTAGCAAGTTGCCTTACCAACCCACTAACCCTGCCCACCCTTCTACAAGTGTGCATCCACTAGTTATGCCATATCACTTTAAACAATATTGATGTATTTTATGGTTTCCTTGTTTTCCTGGCCTACGTCATTGTTTACTTCCTGCTGGCTACATTACCTTGTGGCAGTGGCATACCGAGGGGGAGGGGGGGGGGGGGGAACCCCCCCCCCCCAAATTCCGAAGGCCCTCCATAATCATGCCAAACTCAACCTGATTGTGAAAACTGTTAAAAATTGCTGAATTTAGGACGCCAACACCCCAAAATGTTCAGAAAAAAGCCAGTAAAATTCTAAAACTACCGTCGGTTTGCAATTGTTTTACATTAGCAATGACAAATAAATTGGTTGTCATCATAAATAGTCTTAAAGTACCAAAAATTAAGAAAATTTTACTATACGAAATGAAATTTCTTGTACCAAACTACAGCTGCCTCCAGAACCCCTGACTAGGGGGCTACCGCCCCCCAGATCCCCGTTCTCTCTGTCCTCTGCCCTTAACTGAATTTGTTGAACCCCACCCCAAACAAAATTCCTGGGTATGCCAC
>Ga0123357_10009788_pt1 | contig 12123 bp, 7 predicted proteins | sample TergutEmb28metaG_FD_89873 | JGI IMG/M metagenome (GOLD analysis project Ga0123357, IMG submission 89873) | Embiratermes neotenicus P4 segment gut microbial communities from Petit-Saut dam, French Guiana - Emb289 P4 | ecosystem: Host-associated > Arthropoda: Insects > Digestive system > Gut ...
AATAGCACAGTTTGATTCCCTTCTCTTTGTGTAGAGGAATTGCATCCTTATTCGAAGTTTTATATATTATACAGTTTGGAAATATAGAGTTTGGAAATATATTATACAGTTTTGAAATATATTATACAGTTTGGAAACATATTTTACAGTTTGGAAATATATTACAAGGATTGGGAATATATTGTGCAGTTTTGAAATATATTATAGTGTTTGGAAATATATTTTACAGTTTGGAAATATATTACAACGTTTGGGAATATATTATACAGTCTTGAAATATGTTATACAGTTTGGAAATATATTTTAGAGTTTGGAAATATATTACAACGTTTGGGAATATATTATACAGTTTGGAAATCGTCATTAAATTATTCAGTACTGTTTTGTACATTACTTTAGATTTCCGTCTGAAGTCGCAAGAAGTTCGAAGTAAGCGTGTGAAGGTATTTTATGAATTATTAATAACATTGTGGAATGTCGTTTTTTTCTCCCCTGGGTACACTTCGTTCTAGAGCAACGTGGATATGCAAGCTGCCGGGGATTGAGGGCCTTGTGAAGGCAGATTTTAATTCGATGCCAAAGACATGCCTGTTCAAGTGGGTGCAGAGGATAGGAGTACAGAGATGGTAGGGAGTGTGTACGAAGGAGTTCAAGAGAAATCAATTTGTGTAGTCCCCACGAAGTCCCAACCCGCCCACCCCCCAACCCCGCCCAGTTTGCAACCAATCTCCACAACTCTCCGACGTGGAAGCAGCAACTTTATTGTCTTTGTCATAGTTATCAATAAAATCATCGGTCATACTTCCATGCAATCACCAACACAAATGAACTCAACTTACGAGTTTTAAACATGTTCTTCTGACACACTTTGTTCAATGCTGCTCCGTGTATTATCTTCACCTGCTACATCTCAAATTTTTATTTCATCCTCTGTTCCTAAGCGAAGGTAATATAGATTCTTGCACTTATTCTTAGGGCTTCCTGACTCTTTTTGTCCAGGAGGTCCAAATTCCATAACAGTTCTACAGGGATATACGATCACATTTCTCATCTAAAAGAGCGAAGTCATAGAACTGGAGATTTAATGTTCCATTTTATCACCCTTCTGTAGAAGATATGCCACGATACAAAGCTTTTTAAGGAAATAAACCTTTTGGAGTGAATCTACACGCAGACGTACTGTATATATATATATATATATAAACTTCTTGTTGACACAGGACCTGTTATCTCCTCCAATTTTCTTCCTCATATTCTTTTAAATATTAGAGTTGTGATTAAACACTTCATTATCCAGCTAATGCACAATAAATAATATGTAGACACAATTTAAATTACAAAGTATTTAAAAGTTCCCTTTAAATATTTTATAACTTTAATTGTATCTACATATTATATATTGTGCATTAGTTGGGTAATAAAGTGTTTAATTACACTGTACAACAAATTTTTATTGGCGTTACGCTTCTGAGATAATAGTAGCCATTTCTTGTTAATTTCGAGGCACTGATCACGAATATGACAATGAAAACTCAAAACTGGATACACTTTCTAAGGAATCCGCAAACTTTTATTATATATTTAAGAAATATGTACAGCAGACATCTAACGATAAAAGTCCGCTTCTACTTGCGACTTCGCTTTGCCTCTCGCTTGTGTCCGTAGTGAAGTTTGCGTTAATAAATATATCTACTGAAAATGAAACACGTTGAAAGATTTCAAAATATTGCGCAATATTGCATTAGCCCATCATGCATACCACGTCCGTTTTACTACAGCATCATAAGTACTGCAAAGTGATCCCAGCAGTGCTAATCCAGCATTAGTGATGCGTCGTAACGGTATTAATAGTGTAGATAACTTTTGTTATATTTGCGTTGAAGTGCCGTTTGCAAGGCAAAGAAAGGCCATCACCGCGACAGTGAAAAAGGCGTATCATTTGTATTTCGGATGCAAGATGGGCGACCAATATAAATCCTGGGCCCCGCACATGTGCTGCCGTAAATGTGCAAAAAATCTTTCGCAGTGGCTGAATGACGGAAGACATGCGATGCCGTTTGCTGTTCATATGGTTTGGAGGGAGCCAAGTAATCACACAACTGACTGCTGCTTCTGTATGGTGCCACCTGTTTCTGGAGGCATCACGAAAAAAAAAAAAAAGTGGACAATGGTGTATCCAAATATACCATCTGCTCTCCGTCCAGTTCTGCACGGCGAAGGAATTTCCGTTCCCGAACCTCCGAAAGAATTTACCATCGATTCAGACGAAGAGGACGAAGGCGAATCGACCTTGGGTTCTATTGAGCCGCCGGCGTCTACTGAACCACACGTCTACTGAACCACACGTCTACTGAGCCACACGTCTACTGAACCACACGTCGACTGAACCACACGTCTCCCACGGTAGGTCTTCTGCGCCACAGCCACACATTCCCACACAGGACGAACTGAACGATCTTGTTCGCGATCTGGAGCTGTCCAAGAGCAAAGCAGAGTTACTGGGATCGAGACTTAAACAACGGAATCTTCTCGAGAAAAATATCCGAATTTCTTCGTTTCGCAGTCATCAGCAGTTGGTGCCTTTCTCCAGAAAGTAAGATGACCTTGTGTTCTGCTACGATATAAATGGCCTGATGAATGCCTTCGGAATCAAACATACCCCGTAAGAATGACAACTATTATAGACTCTTCGAAACTGTGTCTGAAGGCGATGTTGCTGCATAATGGAAACCAATATCCATTCATTCCATGGGACACGCTCTCCACATGAAAGAAACCTACGAAAACCTAAAGCAGCTGCTGAATAAGCTTGAATACAAGTATGGCTGGTATATTTGTGGTAACCTGAAGATAGTGTCTCTGTTGATGGGTCTCCAACTGGGATATACGAAGTACTGCTGTTTTTTATGTGAATGGGACAGCCGAGCAAAGGCTTTGCATTACCTGAAGAGAGACTGGCCTCAGAGGAAAGCTCTGAAGGTCGGAGAGAAGAACGTGCAACACCCAGCACTGGCAGAATGACACAAAATCCTGCTACGGCCCCTATACATCAAACTCGGTCTGATGAAAAACCTCGTAAAAGCAATGGGCCGGCTTGGATCGGCGTTCAAGTATCTGGCTGAAAAATTCCCTCAGCTCAGAGAAGCGAAAATTAAAGAGGGGGTTTTTGTGGGTGGTCAGATCCGCAAGCTCTTCAGAGACGATATGTTCTACAACCTACTTCAGGGTGACGAGAAAAAAGATTGGGACGCGTTTCGTCTGGTGTCAACTAACTTCGTAGGGAATATCAGGGCGGAAAACTACAAGGATTTGATTGAGAACACGTTGTCATTGTATGAAAAGCTCGTTTGCAATATATCCTTAAAGATACACATGCTTCATTCCCACTTCGATTTCTTCCCCGACATCTGCGGCATGTTTAGTGATGAGCACGGTGTACTTTTCATCAGGAAATTGTAAAGATGGAGAAACGATATCAGGAAAAGTTGTCCACTTCCATGTTGGCTGACTGCTGCTGGACGCTCGTTAGAAATGCCCCTGAGCAGCTACACAAGCGACAGGCAAAGCGAAGTCGCAAGTAGAAGCGGACTTTTATCGTTACATGTCTGATGTACACATTTCTTAGATATATAATGAACGTTTGCGGATTTCTTGGAAACCGTAACAAATTTTTAGTTTTATTGTCATATTCGTGCTCAGCGCCTCGAAATTAATAAGAAACGGCTACTGTTACCTCATAAGCATAACGTCAGTAAACATTTGTTGTCCAATGTTACAGGCAATCATGTGGTGACATTCTGGCATATGATGCCACGTAGTCGTACACATGCCCACCGAACTTACCAGAATGTACAGTGTCGTAACCAAATCCACAACACGAATCTTTATCATTGCGAAGGCCATGTATTTCATTCAGAGAAACAGCTAGTATATGCTTAGCTCATGAATTTCATTTCTTGCAAATGTATTTACCGTGTTTATGTTTAAACTCTTCGTAAAGCGATACAATGTCTGATTGACATTTCACACTCCGATGGCAGTGTCACGCATTAAGTGCCGCTGACTGTCGAATTGACAACGTCAGTTGCCACATCGCGATCCGCTTCCGGGAAATATTGAGCTCTCTGTGACGACAGATTTCGGTCCCACATATTTCATACATGACAGTTTCGATTCTAAAAATACAAAATCCACACAGTTTTCCTAGTCGGTGAGTATGTGGCATGTCTGATTAAAATGGACAGAGCGCGTTTACAGACCTCCATCCTATTATCTGTATTTCGGTTCGTACGTGACAGAAAGTAATTCAGAGAAAGTGTTAATTAGAAAAGTTACCCCTGGTCTTTGAGGGAGTGCGCGGTGAGAATGAATGGTCAACCACGAGGGTGTGAAATTAAAAACCACCCACATTTAAAAATAACGGGTTTATTCCTAACCGAAAAAAATCTGTGTTGAACTTGTCAAAATTAAATAAAAATTGTAAATTTTAAGGCGTCTAAATAAACATGTGAGTAATAACGATCTTAACCCATATACACATAATAGACTTTAGTCTAGTACAGGACAAGCGAAAAATTATAGTTCTATATATCTTGATCTTTAAATCCAAAAATTTAAAGATCAAAATATATAGAACTATAATTTTGCCTGTTTTTTGTATGGTTGTGAAACTTGGTCGTTGACATTACGGGAGGAAAGGAAGCTGAGGGTGTTTGAAAACATGGTGTTGAGGAGAATATATGGACTGAGGAGGGACGAGGTAACGGGGGAATGGAGGAGATTGCATTACGGGAAGCTAAATTATTTGTACTCCTCACCCAGTACTGTGTGGGTGATAAAATCGAGAAAAATGAAATAGGCTGGGCATGTGGAGCGTATGGGTGAGGGGAGGGGGTGTATAGGGTCTTGCTGGGGAAAGCGGAGGGAAGGAGACCACTGGCGAGACCTAGGCATAGATGGGTGGATAATATTAAGATAGATCTCCAGGAGGTGGGATGTGGGTGTATGGACTGGATTGGGCTGGCCCAGGATAGAGATAGGTGGCGGACGCTTGTGAGTGCGGTAATGAACCGTCGGGTTCCGTGAAATGCGGGGAATTTGTTGACTAGCTGCAAACCAGTTAGCTTCTCAAGAAGGACTCTGCACCATGGAGTAAGTAAGTAAGTAACAGGACAAGTGTAGTCTTCTATTTTATTCTGAGTCCTAACCATTTGCAGTCTGATCTTTATCTAATGCTTGTATAAAAGTGTAGTTTGTTCTTCACACGCAAGACAGTCCACGTTCATTAAAGCAACATTCCCAGAATATTATGGTCCTGTAGTGGCGTAATAGTGTGAGTGTTAAAAATGCAAAGCTTCAAAGTGTTATGGTAGATGGCACATATAATTGTCACTGGCAACGGAATGGTTAACGACATTACATCACCAGAAGGATGTAGTGTTTCCGTAACACGTGCTGATGACCGGTTACCGTAAAATGTTAAAGAATAAGAGACCAACTTGATGTCACTATTTATTTTTATTTCACTTCTATGCTTAACATGTTTCGGACATTAATATATCCATCATCAGGAGCCTGAGACTTCCCTATTTATATCTCCACATTGGTCGTGTGTTCTTGTTTCGATGTGTGTTGGAGTTTCGGTGTGGCTGGTTTGGGGTGGTATCCGTGTAGTAGGCTGAAGCACAATAGGAAAGTCGCAGGCTCATGATGATGGATGTACACGTATTAATGTCCGAAACATGTTGAGCATAGAAGAAATTAAATAAAACTTAATGAACTGTGACATCAAGTTGGTCTCTTATTCTTCAACTATCACAATGATGCACGGTCCACTATGCATAAGATTTACCGCAAAATGTGTCTATTCACTTTGTCAGTAGGATTACACACGTTATTAATTTCGCTTATAATTTCGGATTTCTACATAAAGTATAATTAATTTAAATGTAGCCGGTTGGATGTACCAGTAAAACAGTAGTTGAATTAGGTGGTACCTTTTGCACTATCGAGTGCCGGGTGAGATTCTTGCATTTCTGAATCCGCCGCCTCTACCATGGCTGTTGTCCATCTCTAGCATGACATATGACGTCGATGGAATGACAGTTTAGAGGAGTGATCGTAAATACTCGTAGAGGAACCTGATCCACCACCGCTTGGTCCATTAAAAGTCCCACATAGACTTCTCTCTGCGATGAGATACCATAACTAACCTCATAGTTTCTTGAAAAGCTAACAGGTCCTCAGCTAGTCAAGAAATGTACCGCATTTTATGCAACCCGATGTTTCATTTCCGCGTTCATAAGCGCCCGCCACCGTAACCTGAAACAGATCAATCCCGTCCATAACCCCCATCCTGCTTCTTGGATATCCGTTTTAATATTTTCTTCCCATCTACATCTAGGTTTTAAAGTGGTCTCTTTCCCTTAGGTTTCCCCACCTTTCCTCTCCCCTATTCGTGCTACATGTCCCGACCATTTGATTCTTCGTGATATTATCACCCAAATAGTATATGGTGACGAGAACAGAAAATAAAGTTCCTGTTTATGTATTATTCTCCACTACCTTCTTCCCTTGTCCCTCTTACGCTCAAATATCTTCCTCAGCACTCTATTAGAGAGCATTTTTAGCTTACTTTCCTCCCTCAATGCGGAAGACCAAGTTTCACTCCCATACATACCAACAGGAAAAATTATCATCATCTTATATCTTTCATGGAGTTCGGCCACTTGTTGACCCGTTCCTTTCTCACGTACCCATAAGTCTCTTCAAGGGTCTACCATGATTCTTTCTGCCAGTTGGGGAGTAGCATTTCATTATCCTGGGTAATCTATTCCGAGGCATTACTGCTCCGTACATTTTAATCTTTATATTTTATATAACAAAATGGTAGCCATTACATTCTGCACCAAATAATAACAAGCATTAAGTGACTTCAATCTGCTCTTAATTTCTCCACGAATACAATTTTCATTTGCCGGAGCATACAATATGGCACGTCCTAACAATTTGGTTATAATACCAAGCAAGGATTGACGCTACATGAGTTATCACAGTCAACCGGACAGCTAGAAAATCCAGTCCCGGTATAAATGCGTTAACCTGCAGATGGGTCTAACGTCATGAATTATAGGAAGCTGTATACTCTATTGATTTTGACACTAGCTTGTCGTAAATTGATAGCTTGGCGTTCCGGCTGCCTTAACCCTTCCTCAACACATTTAATTAAAGCGCTTACCCTATCCATTATGTAAAAGTCTTTACGGTTCATTGAGATCAGACTTCCGAGCTTGTAGGATATAAGAAATATCTTTGAGCTTATGGCAAGACAATTGAATGACAGAAATTTCCGTGCCGCAACAGATGGCAGATGGGATTTAACTCGGTGTTTAAAAGTTAATAAAACAACTTCTGTAAACCTGTAAGCTCTTCTGCATATAAATTATGTTGTTCTTTTGTTAATTGTGTTGTTCTTGTTGTTAATTGTTTTGTTCTGTTGTTAATCGCGTTGTTCTTGTTGTTAATTTATTGTTCTGTTGTTAATTGTGTTGTTCTGTTGTTAATTTCTTGTTATGTTGTTAATTGTATTGTTCTCTTCTTAATTGTGTTGTTCTTGTTGTTAATTATATTGTTCTATTGTTAATTGTGTTGTTCTTTTGTTAATCTATTGTTCTGTTTTTAATTGTGTTGTTCTTGTTAATTTATAGTTCTGTTGTTAATTGTTAATTGTGTTGTTCTGTTGTTAATTGTGTTGTTCTTATTGTTAATTTATTGTTCTGTTGTTAATTGTATTGTTCTGTTGTTAATTTGTTGTTCTTGTTGTTAATTTATTGTTCTGTTGTTGATTGTGTTTTTCTTGTTGTTATGTGTATTGTTCTGTTGTTAACTGTATTGTTCTGTTGTTAATTGTGTTGTTCTGTTGTTAATTGTGTTGTTATTATTGTTAATTTATTGTTCTGTTGTTAATTTGTTGTTCTGTTGTTAAATTTGTTGTTCTTGTTGTTAATTTCTTGTTCTGTTGTTAATTGTATTGTTCTTTTCTTAATTGTGTTGCTCTTGTTGTTAATATATTGTTCTGTTTTAATTGTGTTGTTCTTGTTGTTAATTGTATTGTTCTGTTGTTAATTGTATTGTTCTGTTGTTAATTTGTTGTTCTGTTGTTAATTTGTTGTTCTTGTTGTTAATTTATTGTTCTGTTGTTAATTGTGTTTTTCTTGTTGTTATGTGTATTGTTCTGTTGTTAACTGTATTGTTCTGTTGTTAATTGTGTTGTTCTGTTGTTAATTGTGTTGTTCTTATTGTTAATTTATTGTTCTGTTGTTAATTTGTTGTTCTGTTGTTAAATTTGTTGTTCTTGTTGCTAATTTCTTGTTCTGTTATTAATTCTATTGTTCTCTTCTTAATTGTGTTGTACTTGTTAATTATATTGTTCTGTTGTTAATTGTGTTGTTCTTGTTGTTAATTTATTGTTCTAATTGTGTTGTTCTTGTTGTTAATTGTATTGTTCTGTTGTTAATTGTATTGTTCTGTTGTTAATTGTGTTCTTCTGTTGTTGTGTTGTTCTTGTTGTTAATTTATTTTTCTGTTGTTAATTGTGTTGTTCTTGTTGTTAATTTATTGTTCTGTTGTTAATTGTATTGTTCTGTTGTTAACTGTGTTGTTATTGTTGTTAATTTTGTTATTATTTGTATTATTTGTGTGTAAATGTGTACTGTACTACTGCCACCGGGTGTCAACCCGATTGCATTTAACAAATATACCATCACATCATATCATATCATATCATAAAGGAATTTCTTTAAAAATACCCGAGCTTAATAACAGTCCGACTAATAATATAAAGAGATACGGTATGGAAGTATATTTGTTATCAACACAAACACAAATTATGAACTTCACAAAACGCTTCTTCTAACGTCTCATAATGACTATTTGGTATTTCACTGAAGTTTTCTTTATTCATTCCGATTTCAATTTTCAGTCGCATCAGGGCTTTCTGGTTTTCGCTATCAGTATTTATTGTCCCAGTGAACCCTAATTACTCAAATAACGCTTTCAAAAGGAAGCTCCAGGCACTCGAATAACTTCTCTTGTCAATTGCAGGGGGACGATATAAATGCTTTATACCGACCGAACTCTATCGTAACCACGGACAGCATGGCTCTGAGGTCACTTGTGCGTTACTTCTCCACGAAACACGGATACTGCATAAAGTAGATGTGACAAGCCGCGTCAAACTTCGATCCATCTTCTTAGGAATTTTTTGTGTTTGAATAAATAGGTTTATCTGGGTACTCAAAAACGTCAAGCTTTGTTTCTCAGATGTGTAAATGTTATATTGATATGGGAACTTACCCAGCGAAACTGAATTTTACGTTTTGTTGACTGTGCATCCCTGTAGAGTCTTTTTTAATTGAAGCCAACATGGTGCACACTACTTCTTAGTAAATTTATTTCAGCTTCTCTACTTGTTTCGGGCAACGATGTGCCCATTATCAGGAGACCTTACTGCATCTATGCGACACTGGTATTTTTCACTCTGTATGGGTGACTGTCTGGTCTGCTGGTTGGGATGAGTCTCATCCCAACCAGTATAACAGACAGCCACCCGTACAGAGTTAAAAATACCAGTGTCGTATAGATGCAGTAAGTTCTCCTGATGATGGGCACATAGCTGCCCGAAACAAGTACAGAAGTTGAAATAAATATAATAAGAAATAATGTGCACCTATTTGGCATAATTTGAAAAATATTAACCTGTGAGACATCTCATAAAACGATCGTTTTTTTAATATTGATTTGTTGTTAACCTCTCGTCCAACATAAACACATGTAGGGCCTAGGTGAGGAAATCTGAAGGAATGAAACCATTTGGAAGATATAAGCATAGGCGGGAGGATAATAATGAAATAGATCTTGAAAAAAAAATGAGGGTTAGGTATGTTCTTAATTTTTGCGACTCAGGAGAGGGTCAAATGTTGGACTGCTGTGAGCACAGTAATGAAAGTCTTAATTCCATGAAATGTGCTTCTTAAGTGAAAACATGTTAGCTGCTGTAGAAGGACGCCAGAGCATGCAGTTAGTTATAAGAAGGTGTATAATAAAGTGGATTTTAAGTAACAAAAGCAATGGATGGTTAAGGAAAATAATGTTTTCAATTACATTTTGTGTTCTGTTGCACATGGAATTGTATAAACTCGTTACAGATACTTTCCAGCTAGACATATCTGGATTTTATTAAAACCGAAGTGGAAATTGATATCTGTGTACATTCATTCGGCCATAGGAAATGACGGAAATTGTTTCACAACTTTGTGCTATGCAAACAAGTAAAGTCCGGTGTATGTTCTAGTGTGGAGGGAGGGAGGGGGGGGTTTAAACATAAAGTAGATTGCTGTTACCTTTGCACAAATAAAGGAACACATCAAATTAAAACTTGGCATGTAGCATGCACAGAGAGTCAATATTAAGTAGCGCCTCAGTAATTTGGATGCCGTTTCTAATATTCTACAACGACAAATGAAAAACTTTGCGACAAACCGTGCAACTAGCATTTTATGCTTCTTTGTTGTAGCAATAACTGTAATTGAACTGGCGAAACTTTCCCCAACTATTCAAATTTACCATTCAAAAACTTAGAAACAAGACAGACAATGCACGCACAAAAGTAACATTAAGGCGCCTTCTTACAACCATCGTTACAATGAAAAAAAAACAATGAGAATTATATATTCTGAGTTTGTGTTTGTTGCCTTAGTTATCCAGCATGCAAAGCGCATGCGCCGTGTAATATTGTCATCTGTGGCCCGTCCGGTCTACCATATTTTTCCACATTGTCTTGTAAACAGTACGAATTTCGGAGAACGTTACTAGCCATAATTGATTTTTTCTACAAACTTTTGTGAAACAATTCTTATTCTAAGGAGAACTGGGCGAGATGACCAAAAGTGTACATTGGTCTTCACGTCAAATAGCCGTTCTTCTTTCCAGACTTTGATGAAACTTTAATTTCCTCAACATTTTTTCCGAAAAGTAGATATCAAATTTAATGAAAATCCGTCCAGTGGGAGCCGAGTTTTTCCATGCAGACGTACGGAAAAACGAACACAGCAAAGCTAAGGGTCGTTTTTTCGCAATTTTGCGAAGGCTCCTAAAAAGCAACATCTCAGTACAATAATGTGCTGAGATGTTGCTTTGTTACTTACCTTAGTGGGCTTTCGACTCTGCTGTTTCTCAAAGCAAAAAACCCTCTACGAAATGTGTAACATTCACAACGTACTTCACTGTATATATGTAATTCAGTTCATACCTGTATGATGAGACGCGGCACGCGGTGGCGCCGTTGGTTGAGGCACTGCACTACAAGTCGGAAAGTCGCAGGTTCGATTCCTCATGGTGTCACTGGAATTGTTCATTCCGGTCGCAATACGGCCTTAGGGTTGACTTGACCTCTAAAAAAACGAGTACCAGGAATAATTCCTGGGGACTAAAGGCGGACAGTGCGTAGGAATGACAACTTTAGCACTTTGAATTCTTGGAGTCTCAACTTCCTGGAACCCTCAGGTCCTGTTCAGGCCTGTAATGGGATTGCTTTACCTTTTATATGATGATACAATGGGAGAATAAATTACAGCAATATATTTAGGAGGACAAATTGCACTAGGACCAGTTCCGACTGCAAATGGGCTGTCATCCGGTGGCAGTGGTTATTATGCATGTACATCAATATGAAATAAAGATAACATAAATATGAAGTAACGATCTAAGAAATGTAAGTCGGGAGGGCTACGTGAGAAGCATGCAGTAGCAAATTGTAGTCTTGGGAACCATCTCAGCATTCGCTTATAGACACAGGGAAACCAAGAGAAACCTTTGCCGAGGTGGCTGGTCGCAGGACTTTCCGGATACTGTCTTCTAGCCAGCAATCCGGCGACTAAAGTATGTAAGACAGCAATACACACATAGTAAAACAGTACACGTGAGGTAACAAAAATGCACACAAGATAATAACACAGTACACAAAAGACCAACTACAGTTAACAGCAATGCACATAGGAAAAGCAGTATAGGTGGAAGAAAGTACTGCACCTAGTTTCTAATATTGTTACTCCACAGGTATTGCAC
>Ga0123357_10009790_pt1 | contig 12123 bp, 7 predicted proteins | sample TergutEmb28metaG_FD_89873 | JGI IMG/M metagenome (GOLD analysis project Ga0123357, IMG submission 89873) | Embiratermes neotenicus P4 segment gut microbial communities from Petit-Saut dam, French Guiana - Emb289 P4 | ecosystem: Host-associated > Arthropoda: Insects > Digestive system > Gut ...
CCCTTCTTTCTCTCTTCCTGCTAAGGTCCCAGCGATATGGTTTCCAGATGTTCCACTAAATGACCATCCTTGTAAGCTAAAAGGTAAATTTTCTTTTGATTTCAATTCCAATATACGGTTATACAGGGCACCAATTCCCAGCTTCCAATGAGGGACTCCATGAGTTAGTTATGAAGAGTGATGATTATGAAGTCTCACTTAAACCCACTTTTTAATTACCATTTAGAACACTTTGCAGTCTATGATTCTCTTTCTGAAGTGTGTATGAACATAGCAGTCCTTTTCCTTTCACTCTCAATTTGAAATGAGCCATTTAGAAGATAAGTATCTTGTCAACAAAATATGGAGACATTCTATGACCAATGTTATATTTTATCTGTTTCAGTAGTCTTTATGAAATTAGCGTGTGTTCCTAGTCCTCTTGCCGCTTTTTCTTGACTTAAGGTTTGGAAAATATTTCTTTATGACATATTTTTGTTTAATCATTTGGCTAATGTTATAAAATTAGAAACTTATACATCTATAAAAGAGGGTGAAAATAGTTATGTAGGTACCCCTCTGTTATGCTGTCATGTTTAGTTGGTACGTTTGTTGAGAACATATTTGTGGGATTGTATGTGAGCTTGCAGCAAGAAGATGTTTTGTCACCAATGCTTTGCAGCTTTGTTTTAGAATATTTCACCAGAGAGATTGAAGCAAATTAGGAGGGGTTGAAATAGTATGTTACACATCAGTTTCTGGTTTATGCTAATGATGTTAATATGTTGGGAGAAAGCACACACACACACACACACCATAAAGAAAAACACTTATGCCTTATTAGTCACTAGTAAGGAGACTGGTCTAGAAGTAAATGCTAAGAAAACTAAGCACATGTTCGTCTCATGAACATACTGCAGGATGAAATCCCTACACAGATATAGGAAAAAAATCCTTTGAAAATGAAGTAAAGCTCAAATATTTGGGAAGTACCCTAACAAATCAACCCTGCATCAGGAAAGAATTTAAGATCAGATTTAATACAAGGAATGCCTACTATCATGTGGTGCAGAATCTTCTGTCTTCCAATATGCTATCTAACAATGTAAAGATTAAAATACACAGATTTCTAATTTGGATGTTGTTTTATGTGGGTGTAAGACTTGATTGGTCACATTGAGGGAGGAACACGGGCTAAGAGTGTTTAAGAATAGGATGCTGAGGAAGATATTTGGGCCTAAGAGGGATGACATAGCGTGGGACAAGAGTAAACTGCATAATGAGGAACTACATGATCTGTACTGCTAAATAAATATTATTTGAATGATCAAGTAAAGAAGAATTGGATGGACTGGTCATGTGACACAAGGTTTTGGTGCATAAACTTAGGGGACAGAGACCACTTTGGCAGGCGTATATGGGAGGACAATATTGAAATGGATCTTCAGGAAATAGGATGGATGTGGGCATGGACTGAATGGAGCTGCCTGAGGATAGGAACAGGTGGCAGACTCTTGTGAAGATGATAATTAACTTTCAGGTTCCATAAAAAGCAGAGAATTTCTTGATTAGCCAAGGAATTATTGGTTTCACAGTAAGGCCTCTGCTGCATGGAGTTAGTTTAGTGAATGAATTACTTAGTTAGTTAGTTAGTTAGCCAGTTAGTTCATTAGTTAGTTAGTTAGTTATGTGAACATGCAGGTCAAGATAACAACATACACACTGTTATGTGTGACATATTAATGTGTGAAACATTGTGTGTTTTCTTTAATGCCTTATGCACGAAAACTTAAATCTATAAAGAGCACTTAATTTGTCTGATAGGAAAGCATTAACATAAAATGAATTTACTAACGTGGCGGAGGGTTAAGCTCTTAGCAGTTGTAGTTGTTATTACAGATAAAATAGATATGAAATAGGAAAATTGAATATTGGTTGAATTCTGATGATATTTGCAAGGACAGAACACACAAGGGATAATCAGGTTAAAAGTTAAGGTTAAGATCAAACTCATTAACAAAGGCTTGAGTGTAGTTACTAACCTGTCAACAATCTTGTGGAATTCTCTGCTCCAAGTTCTGTAACACTGTGGGTGTCCTGAAGGGACATGCCCAAGAATGTGAACCTTTTCTCCAGCTGCCTCAGCCTGGAGCAGTGTTTCAGCCAGCCACTGTAGCTGACCATCTTGGTCCTTAGGGTTATAGAACAACCACCTGTCAAATAATCAGTTATTCATTCTGTATGCTGTTACATGTGTTTTAATGCCATATATTAGAACCACCATCATTGTCATAATCATCGTCATCAACACAAGATCCAAAATACCACCAGCTTCTTCAGCACCTACTGAATGGTGGGACCCCATGTATTTCAAACCACAGTCAGTGTAGATGATATACTGAAAGTTGCATGGTAGATGTTTTCTTGTGAAAGTAAAGTTATTAATTATGCTGACAGTGAAAGTTCTTTCCATTAGAATACTGAAGTATATCACAAGATGACATCACTGTCAGAGTATGTGGAATGTGAATATGTCTGGGTGCATGGTATACTCTTATTGATTTCAAGAGCTGATGTTTTATTGACAACACTGAAGTTTCCAGGATAGAACTGTCCAGTTTTTATGACCAGAACTGAATTTGATGTCTGTCATATATGTCAAAAACTTAAAGAAAAATTTGTTTCTTATTTACCAGTTAAAGGTGTAGCAGACATTATTGTTGAGTGCTATAATTCGAAATCCAGGTCGTGCCAGCGCAGTGTAGAACCCTCCTCGCAAAATAGTTTCTTTGGCTTCTGCTGGCAGCCAATGAGACCACAGATCTGCTGCCAGTTTGTATAGCCACTGTGTAGAAACCGTCTCATCATCAATGTTATGTGGCGCGTACCTGTCATGAAATAACATTGCCAGTTACCATCATTGCACGATACAGAAGCTGTCTGATACTCTACAAATATTTTGTGCACATTGTACCATACTTTAAAAAGTTGAAGTGTGTTTAGTAAGTATATATGCAGAATTATGTTCCCTGTACCAGCCTAAACACTAATTATCCTTTGCTGGGCAGGATATGTAGCTCAAATATGAGGAAAAAGGGAAGCGTACACATTTTTGTCATAGCAGTGACATGAAAGCTGACAACTTGAAGGTCCAAGAAATAGATGGAAAGTTAATATTATAATGGTTAAAATTCAAGAATATACCAACATGTGCATTATGTTACAATATAAAGTTTTTACAATTGAAACGCCAGAACTCCAACGTGTAAAGGTAAATTTCACCCTAGAAGAGGCCACAAAGGCCCAAAAGGGAGTAGAGGTGCAGCTCTACTGTTTCTTTAAACTCGGTTTTAACGGGGGGCGGTGTAGTCAACGCCACGCCCCGGCCGCTTTACTCCCGGGAAAGACCCGGTACCCATTGTATAGGAGGCTGGTTGCGCCCCAGTTCAGGTCTGGACAGGTGCGGAAAATCTCGTTCCAACCGGGATTCGTCTAGCCCGTAGCGAGTCGCTATACCGACTGGACTATCCCGGCTCACCGTCGTGTTTAGACCGTTTCTTGTCGGTCATCCTCTAGGAGTTTACATCAGTTTTGTGTGAAACGTAATTATAAATAGATAAAGTAGGTTACAATTGTATTAACCTTTTAAAGCCTAGCGATTTCTTTACCTAGCACCAGGCTTAACATTAAAAAATTCTACATTGTGCTCGCTTTGCGTTGAGTGTTTTGTACGGATCTCAGAACAGACGGCGGCCGTTGCTGTATACGTCATTAACTGATTGGCTTTTATAACCGTGGTGTAAAGTGTTTACAGCGCGGTACGGACTGATTCCGTATATAAAGCAGATTACGTTGCGTCTTTAAAAGGTTAAAGTCGTTTGTTGTCAATTGTAAAATTCAAATTGTAACTAATAAAAGAAGCACTCACACATTAAGTGGGCTTGGCTCGTGGTTTCCAAGAATTGGATACACAGGCGTGTCTGGAAAGTCAGCTTTCAGACGTTCCATAATTTTTGTTATGACATCAGTATTTCCTGGAATACTTGTAGCCCAGACTGCATGGTCTACAAAATCTCCAGTCACGTAGACGTAATCAATTTTCTGTGAAAATAAACTTAAAAAAATAAAACTTTTTACACTGTTTGAGGTGACATTCTTTTAAATTGTAGTAATGTTTGTGTTACTTGTGTGATACTGCAGAGCAATGTAGAGCAAATGTTTTCTTGGACAAGAGCTATTTGAAACTCTCAAACCCCTATGGGGGCTTCAAACCAATTGTTAACCATTGTTATAGCCTTGCTATGCCTATCCGTCCGAATGTGACAACTTGGCTCCCAGTGGACGGATTTGTATGAAATTTGATATTCGAGTATTTTTCGAAATTCTGTATAGAAAATTCAAGTTTCGTTGAAATCTGACAAGAATAACAGGTACTTTACATGTATACTAGTGTATCTTTATGAGAGTATCTCGCTGAATCCTTAGAATGAGAAATGTTTCAGGCAAAAGTTGTGGAGAAATAAAACATTTTATATTCCATAGTTTTTCCCCGAAAATCGTGCCGTTTATGAGATAATGTGGAGAACTATAGAAGAGCTGGACAGGCCACATATGACAATATAATATGGCGCATGCACCTCGCATGCTGGATATCGAAAGCTGCAGACACACACTCAAAATGTGAAATACTTATTACCTTTCCATGGAAAAAATGTTTACGCGAACGCGCCTCAATACATTGCCTCTCTTGGTTAACATTTCTCAGTTGCAGTGAATGAGATTATATCTTGCTGTTGGGGTCCATGTGGTGTGTTGCCTTCCTATCCTATTACCTGAGGACAGGAAGTGACGCTGTTTCCATGTCCTTGTGTTCTTCTTGGAACATCAAATGTTGGACAAAGTCCAGATATCCTATTATAAAGAGAAGTCACGTTTTGTGAGGAAAGTTTGTCTGTTATCATCCTACATGGGTCTGATTCACATATAGGAATAGAACACAGGTGTTAAGATTCAAGAATGAAGTTTCCCTTAAACTGTACTAAGGTTTCATCTAATTCCCAGCTACAAGTTCCAGTGTCGAGCAACATTTATTGGCCCAAGACCCTCCTGTATTGTCGGGATTATAAATATTTGGTTCAAGATATTTCAACCTTTATGTTTCAATGTTCTGGTTTATTCTGTTTGGGAGGGGGGAGGTATTTATAATTCGAACTTCGGTCACAGGGTTTGTGTGTGTGTGTGTGTGTGTGATTGTGTGTGTGTGCGCGCGCACACAGCAAGCTGTCCCTTCTTTGTCTGATTACACGCTTCCGCTACGCGATGTCAATGAGATCTTTGCTCTTGTGGATGTTACGCATCACAGTTAGTGGGTAGTTACCGCGTCTTTGAGTGCATGACTTTTGAAGTTGGAACTGATAGGTTGTCCCGAAACGTCGGTAACTAACTACCGATCTACGTTGCATAGCATCCCAGAAGAGCGAAGATTCCTCCATTCGTGCTTAATCATTTGTTTCTAGATGACATTAAAAGGCCTTTTTTTTTTTTACCGGAATAGTTTTGTTAATTTGCTTCATTGTATCGTCGAAAACATTCCAGGGTGCATCGCAAGGGTATGCACCCCAGTAACCAGCTTCTGCTTCAGGTCTCGATGGCAGGCCTTGATCACTTCTGCAACACATTGGTGCATCACATTCTGCGTTCCCACCTGGCAGGTACATTGGCTCATAATGAATGTCCGTCAGATGGACGATTGTCAGAATATCAGCATCCTGAAAACATGTTTTGCAATAATATTTCAACAAACTATCGTCCGGATCTCGATATATTTTTATACTATATTTTCATGTGTTATGCATGGTAGCTAAAGTAGGAATTTATTATAATCTTCTGCATTAGAAATGGTTAAAAGTTAATGTGGGCATAAAATTGCTTTATGTTGAACTTTGCAATTCAAATAAGAGAATAAGACTGAAAAATAGTAAAAGATAAAGGTACAGCCTATGCTTTGAAGGCATACAGGGCGAGTGGCACTAAATGGAAGTAAGTGGTGAGCCTCATGCCTCCATTGCTTTACTCCTGATGACCATTGAATTGGAGGCTGGGTAGGCCCCAGGTCCAGTTTGGACATTTTGGAGGCGAAAATAGCTTTGCCCCTGCCAGGACTCAAAACGTGGATTGTCCAGCCCATAACCTAGTCTCTGTACTGAATTTGCTATCCCAGAGTGCAATATATGATGACTATTGAATTATTCATGTTGATAAAAATTCCATTCCAGGGTACATAAATTGTGTGTATGTGTAAACTATGTAACATAAACAACTTGTCTTTTGTTTGATATTGTTGTACATAAAATATTACTGAACACCCCCTTTCATTGATTGATGATACTGATATTTTGTTTACATTCCATAAATCCACAGTAACCATAAGCAGGATATAGAACATGTTAAGAGTAATAGATTATGTAAAATTATAAGTGTGTAAATGTTTGGAATCAAACTGATTCCAAATCAAGTAAATGAATGATGTTTAATACTTTCAGTAATTTAACTTGTACTTAAAGGATTATGTTTACCTTTGCTTTTGTGTTGTCAGTTCTTTTGACTTTTGGTTTGGGTCCAAGATCAACATCAACAGTCCATTCCAAACTAGGATCATCTATAGAACACTCATTTTCTTGCAGAAAGATCCCACAAATTAAACTAGAACTGAGGTTTTCAGTATTATTGAATAGGTAGAGTACTGTATCCTGTTGAAGATATAATGTATCATTATTTCATTAGTGAATTAGTGAATAATGGAGAATTCATGTGGTAATTTCAATTTTTCAGCTTTCTTTTGCATGTGTATATGAAAGAACTTGATATGGGCACACCATGTCTCTGTTTATGAACATTTATCATCTCTGTATACTATGACTCTAATCTCTGTTAGATGCTTATATTTCTGTTCATCAGTAGGTATTTCTATATTATGTTTCAGTTCATCTACATCTTGCCAGATTTACCTGTAATTTTCTATTGAGGACCTAGGTTAATAAAATTTGGTGACATATATGAATGATACATACTCCTCATATAATTTGTACTTAAAGATTCAAATGATGGCAGGTATGAGGTTTGACCATTCAAAGGACAGAAGAGCAGTGGTAATGATGTAAACCACCTGTTCTAACATTAAAAACTTTGTGTTAGACCTACAAAGTGTATTTATACATTTTGTGTGATTCTCAGAATAAACACCAGTTGTCCTTAATCAGCATTAACTGGTTTGTCCTTGTAATAGAGCTGCAGCATGTTTTTATACAAACAATCTGAATTATTAAGTATTGTTTAGATGAACTTTGGCCTTGCAATGTTAAACTGCTAGTGACATTTTGAGGTTATCCACATGCCTTCATATATGTGTGTGCACAGTTATGTAAGTGTGTACATATATACATATTGACACATACAAAAGCAGGTATATGTACATGTATCCAGGAATACATGATTCAATAGCACACGTTAGTTTTCTTTATTGTGTGAACTTCATCTGGTTAATGATATATTACATTTCAGTGCCATATGGTACTGTTCAGTGCATGTTATTAGGCTGTCATTACACCAGCACTGAGGTACATAAACTTTTGCAAGCTAGTCACAACATTTTTGTTGTGGCACTTATTTGATTATCTTCAGGCCATATATATGTATTTTTTTCTCACACTACCAGTGTTACACTAGCATATTCTATATAAAATTATGATGGTTAATTTTGTATAAGCCTGTCCGTTAATTTTGATGTATCAATTTTAGATATGTCATTTATACGTTAAAATGTTAAGATTTGTCGGTATTAGATGTCGGTGTTTTAGCGTGTGCAAAATTAATATTTCTTGAAGGTGTGCATCAGTTATTACTTTCATTCGTTTGTTTCAGTTAAGTCTTTTTTCACCGGTGTGATTCGTGTCATTAACCCCATGACAACTTAGCGATTGATTAAAATACAATCAAACTATGTAATATTATGCAACTAATAATAATATGTTTATTAATTTTATTAAAGAAAGCCACGTACCATATTCAAGCCAATAAGTCCAGTACACACTTCTTCATTGTAGCTTACAATTTGAACGCATAGTGTAGTTATTAGGTTGAAAATATCTTCTCGTGAATGGTTGCGTATATATCCCATCACAGCATCTAAGGCTGAATTGCATGCTGAACATACGAGACTGTCTCGCGCTGTAATGGCTGTTTTTGTTTTCATGCTAAATAGTTGTTGTAGAGGCATTTGATTTAGTATTGCAGCAAGCCTTGGTGTGATTTTTCCGGTTTCATCGAATATTGCCAGCTCGCTTGACACCTCAGCCGCCATCTGTCTTTCTGTGTCTGAGAAACAAAATATTAAAAATAAACAGTACAGTTCACAGCGTCTTCACGTCTTGTGGACAGTTCTGCTGCTCGTTCAAATTAAATGCTTTTTATAATTTATGTAATAACACGACTTTATTGTATTTACGTTTGGAAGTGACGTTTTGGTTGTGCGCAAAAACAAAAAGTAAACACAGAGCATACCCAACACGTACAAGATTTGTTGTATTATTGCTGAATGTTACTTGAGGAGACAGAGAAGCAAATAAACAAGATTGTAAATGGTGGACCCTCGTGACGTAGTACACAGACTTTACCAAGGCGCTATATTTTTTAAATGTCATGCTGGTTTCAAGTATAGTAAAACTGAAGTTCGCCCTATAACCTGCCACTAAAGCCCGGGGGTGGGGGTGGTAGAGGTATAGCTCTACTCTTTCTTTAACCTCGGCGCTAGATGGAGTGGGTGGTTAACGCCACGGCCCGGCCGCTAAACCGCCGGGAGTGACCCTGTACCCACTGTATAAGAGGCTGGGTGGGCCCCACGGTCGGTGTGGACGGGTGCGGGAAATCTCGTCCCCACCTAATGACTGGCTTCAGAAACGTTAAATATATTTGCTGTGGACTCCTTCTGCAATGGCTGTGGCGTTTAGTTTTACCCTCTTATCACATGGATCCTGGTATAGTCCCAGGCCAATATATGTGGGATTTGGGCGGAAAAAGTGGCCCTGGGAGAGATTTTACTTCGTTGTTTCTGTCCGGCTCACTCCACCATTGCTCCAACCTCAGCCATTCATTCAACTGTCACCGACTCCTATACGATCCTAGCAATTGACATTTTTATTAAATAACACGTCGAACAAACTCCTTCTGCAAGGATTTTTTGCACAGTGGTGCTCATTTTCTGCACGTAAAGTAAGCATAATTTATAATGATCAACCCCGGACAAGAACCGCGCTCTTCCGGGTTATTACGCAGCTGGTAATGGTAATTTCTTACCACTACTCGCTGCGTAACAACCCAGAAGAGCGCCGTTCTCAGCTGCTTCGTGGCGGAAGCCTGAAATCGCGCAAAGCTGGAAAATGTAGTAAAATAGTTGTCATTTAATTGACATCCTTAATTAATTCCTAGTCTGTGAGAAATGTAGGAAATTTAGTTTCTTTACATATGTTTGTTATGTAATTTAACGAGTTTTTAGATGTCAAAGTCACAAGGTGGTGGACTTGCACTGCCAGTGTCCCTATGTAATACTCCCTCCTTCAGCAGATTTCAGTATTCGGTGAATAACGTAACAAAAAAGTGTGGAAGTAACAGATGCATTTATTTGCATCTCAATAAATGAAATCGTGATAAAATATTATAAATTCGAAGAGAACGTATATGGGAAATATGTCCACCGTTTGGAAGACTTACCTTTTAGTGTAGTGGCATTTATTGCCACGCTGATTGTGATTATCAGCACTGCTGATCCGATAACGTGCCGCAAAAACATGTTTACGGTGCTCAAGTTACTGTCTTAACCGGACTACTAAGTCTCCTTTATATACCAAACATATCTTTTGATCTGATCTTATCTTTTACATGATTTGTCAATGTATGTGATAAGGCCAACAAAAGAATTGTTTTTATCTAAAATACATCTGAAGTTTTAAACTCTTTTGTAATTTCGCAATACATATTACATAGTACAGGGATAACCAAGTTCTGCCATTGGAATTCCCAGCAGTATGGGTCAGAATTGCATGCATCATGAACACGTTTGAAAAGAATATTCCATGCCATTCTGTTTATTTTATTTAATTTATGTGTAGACCATTTGCATGTAGAGGATACCATTAAAATCGACACATCTCATATAAGATGTGTCGATTTTAATGGTATCCATTGCAGTGTGCTGTGAATTCTTTATATTGACACATGCATTACCATCAAAGACAATAAACTTTTAATAATACCATCAATAAATGCTACATGTTAGGATCATCAGGCTCTAAAATGCACGATTTAAAATTTAACTAAATATGCATGTAGATGTTCTGAAACTGTGACATGTCACCAATTTTTTACCAACTTTTAAAAAGTTGTCATATTATTGAAGTGTATATATTTTATATTAGATATATATGTTTGTTGGTTATTATATATTTTCACTATCATTCATGAAATTGTTAAACTTTTTTTTTTTAATTGTGTTGACTGATTCTTATTTGCTTCAGTAACAAGTTGCCTGGTGTATTTTGGACGGGCGTGAATTGTTTTGAAACCTATAAATGATTGTCTTATGATTTTTTGTTGATTTTTGTGGTGTACTTTTTGTATTCAATTGATAGCCAAAGATACTGCAGGTTGTATGTGTTTGGGTGTTATTTGCAAATCATTTTTTGTGAAGTATCCGTTTACATACGTGCCTGTTTCCTGTCTATGTTGTTTCCAGTACACCAGGTAACTGAGTATTAACACTTAGTTACTTGGTGTACAGGGGATCACCAGCATAGCTGGGAAGGGTTGAGGGTGAGTTGTGTGTCCATGTTGGGTGGCCAAATTAGTACTTTAAATAAAACAGAAAATGATTTTTAGTGCTCAACAAGTTCTAAATTATTGACACCCCCTCCCCCCTCCTCCAAAGTAAATGCAATAAATAATTTTAATAGTTTTTAAATTCATAATTTATGATTTGTGATTACTTGCTCCTGGCACAAAAGAACCTAGCTGTGCCACTGTGCCAAATCTACCTATCACTATGTGTGCTTTATCAGTAATACATCAGATGTATGGTACTTATATGTGAAGGACATTTGATCCGATTCCCACTTGGTCAGAGTTCTCATGTTCTTCCTCAGACCTTTTAGGATAATACCAAAAGAGTGCCAAAAGGTAGGCTGTTACTGTAAATATTACCTGCAAAGTCCCTTTCTGTAAATATGTGTAGTCACTCACTCCAATCGTGTAACTGCTACACTAGATGTAACAATGTTCAACTCACTGAAAATCTGAACCTCCATTTTCTTTTGTGTGTGCCATGACAAGCATTTATCTGGTGGTGCCACTTTATGGCCTTATCATGCCAGTGAGACTCCATGATTCTTGAAAAGAGATTACATCAAGAACTAATGAGATATGGAGTGTTTGTTATAAAGGAAACTAATAAGAAGCTGTCACTGAGCTTTTATCAGTTCATTCAAGGTCACTGGCTCTCAAGAACAGTTGGTACTTGAAGCCTGAAGTATGTCTGGACAGTATTTAAAATTTCGTTTTCTACCTAAGAAACAGAACATTGGTTTGTCCATTGTAACAGTGAACCAGTTAATGGCTCTTTAGGGAAATAATTGCTATTTATTCATAGAAGTACAGGAATGATAAAGAAGCTTGGCGGGAAAAATATAGAGTGAGTTGTTTTAAATCAGATGGTAGATTCAGTTAGTACTGTGCTATTATGATTAATATGGTTTGTGTTATGTGGTACGTCTAAATTGTATACCCAGAAGATAATGTAGAATGTCTAGGTACTGGTTTAATTCCTTCATTATCAGTGAATATTTATCAGTATGTTAATTACTTAAAAGTCAAATGAATGCTGCAGTTAGTCAACACAACATTATGTTCAATGTGGATAAAGAGACCAACTAGATGTCACTTTTAGTATTATGTTTATTTCTCCTTTATAGGTTACTCAACATGTTTCGGGCCACCTTGTGCCCATCTTCAGGAGCTGACGACTTGGAGGTATTTATCAGATGTGTTGCAGAGCCGTGGCTGTGTAGGCAGTCAGATCCGGTTGGTTGCTTGTCTGTC
>Ga0123357_10009791_pt1 | contig 12122 bp, 7 predicted proteins | sample TergutEmb28metaG_FD_89873 | JGI IMG/M metagenome (GOLD analysis project Ga0123357, IMG submission 89873) | Embiratermes neotenicus P4 segment gut microbial communities from Petit-Saut dam, French Guiana - Emb289 P4 | ecosystem: Host-associated > Arthropoda: Insects > Digestive system > Gut ...
CTGGCCATTATCTCCGTAACCGTTCAACTTTGGATATAGGTGTTTTGGGTTATGTCGGTATAGTTTAACATAAGGAACACTCTCCCGAAGTCTGGCACATTCCTCCTGGGACACCCTGTATATAAACTTTTTTCAGGTGACCATGTTTAGTGTCCATTTCAATTGTTTTAAAGCAATCAACTCTTTCTCTACAAATCTGATATAAATATGTGCTATGTAAATCACCTGAATGGTATTAGTAATGAAACTTCTAATTTCCTAATATGGTAGATAAGTGAACTTGAGAGGCAGGAGTGACACTAGTGCCACATACTTTTAGGGCCTGAAATGTTGCTAACAGACTTTAGAAAAATGTGTAATTTTCAAAGTAATATCTTTGATGAGTGTAAAATAACAAAATGGCGGCCATCATGGTGTGTACAGGGGCAAGTTTTACAGGTCTGATGGCTGTATACGTTCTTACAGCACTGCTGATGAACAGCATACTGCCCCCATCTTCAGGGTCTATGTACTTGTAACTCGATGCTTACAGATATGTAGACAGTGTAAAACTTTGAGAATGTATCCTAAATTTCAGCACATACAGAATCTGTACTTACCAAATTACTGTAACATCGGCAGTCATACCACTATATTATGAAACTATTACATTGACCATCACAACATAGCAAATGAAAAATTCAGAACTGGTTAACTAATGAGAGTTCTTTAGTTTTTATTTCTTGTATTGCAGTGGTCTAGGAAACATATGTTAAGTTTTAAATTCTTCACAGTAATGAAGACAACGGTAATATATGACAAACCATGTATCTGTGTGCAGGAAAACAGTAGGCTTTGTGTACTGCTTGCAACTCCTGGTTGTTTGGTAAGATCTTTCAATGCATACTTGTAACTTTTAACACAGTTTGTGTATGTGGTTAACATATGTATTTTACTGGGATTACATTTTGCCAGTATTCTAAAGCAGCTATTTGTATGTAGCAGAAAAATTTACTTGAGTTTTTGATTATTAACAGTAATTATAAGTATAGTTTCAAAATAAAGAAGATGTATTTAAGTAATTTACAGAAGATAAGAAAGGAAACATGAGTGATTCACAATATTTGTTACTTTTATTGGCTTCTTTGAAGTTACAAATATCCAGTTTATATAAATCAGAATGTCTGCATCCTACACTGTTGCCAATTTGCTTTGTTACACCATCTCAATTAAGGAAACTTTATTTGGAAGTTCGTAGCCTCTTGTAACTTAATTGATAGAATTTAGTGGAAGCCAAGATACAGCATACTGGAACTTTTTTCTTTCTGTACAGTACATGCTGATTACATCTACACTGTAAAATCAATACAAAACTCCCATAGTGCTGTTATCATTAAATTACATTTATGGCAGTATTTTGTGACTTGTAATCATATCATAAAGAGAAATTCTGTATGAGAGAATTATTTTTTGAAATAAAGCTTATAATTTGTAAGAACACATTTGTTAAAATACATGAATTAAGTTTCAGAGTCCAGTGGTAACTATATGTGCCACTTGCTGCAATACCAAGGAACCATTTTTCCCACAGTGCACTTCTGTATTTAGTAGGAATATCACAGTAAATACGATTTCCCTGAACAGCAGCATTAACTTTTAACAACCAGGTTGGGATCTAAATTCTAGCTCATGGCATATGAAAAATGTATTATTTAAACAGAAAAGGATAAAATTATGAAATAAATAGCATTTCATGAAAAATAAAACTGATTTTTAAAAATGCAGTAAATTGTCTTGTTTTCTAAATATATAAAATTAATTTCCAGGGGTGATTTTTACATGCTTTGCATATGTGAATATAAGTCATTCAAAGGTTAACCAGTATGTCTTCTGTGGGTTACACATACTGTTTCCCAATACCATTTGATACCAGTATATTGCACATTAAACCGGGTATGAGGACATAGCACATAATACAAACCTGTGATAACAGGCTGTCAAAACTTGCTGCATGACGAAATATGTCATCTTATAATTAAGATGATGATGATGATGATGATGATGAACTGTAGGATTTGTGTACCATCCTTTCCTGCTTTATATCTTTTGATTTTATTTGCCTAATGTTTCCTATTACAAACATCTGGTGCTTGTGATGCAGTACTGCACCCTAGGTCAGGGCTGGCAAAACTGGCACGCAGCATTCACTGCTGTCCTAATTTTTTTTATTTCTTTTGCCTGACCAGCATCTCTATACTGTACACAATATGTGTGTGTGTGTGTGTGTGTGTGTATATATATATATATATACACACATGTATATACACACACACATATTTGACTGCATAGAGACTGCACATGAATTACCGTTGCTACCAAATAACACAGCAGTGGAACATTTTTACACAAATAGTGAGCAGTGCAAAGTGTTGACTGGATATTTATCATACGAGACCTGGCCTGGCAGTGACTGGGTGAATATGTGATATTGAATAGAATGTTTTGCAGTCTTCTTTTCAAACAGGAAGTAGTAGCAGCCTTCCAAATTTCATTCCTTATCAAATTCGTCGAGGAGGCCTTAAATTAGAAATGTAATTATACTATGCATTTATTACATCATTATAATATCCATTACTAATAATAATGCAGTACTAATAATAATGTATGGAGGACTCCAAGACCTTGCTCTTCAATATTTCCATTGGCATGTAAAAAAGATTTCTTCAAAGTTTATGGACAATTTGGGCAAGCACCCTCAAGAAGGTTTGCCAGCCCTACCCTAGGTCCTCTTCACTAAAGTTACAGGCAAAGGTAGAGTCTCTCCCACAGCATAATGTGACAGCATGGGAAGTGACGGTATAGATGGTATAGATCCACTAACTTTTAGCCTTGGAAACAGTCCGGTTACACAATCTTGGAGGTGGGGAGAGGGATGTGTGTTCAAGTAATAGACTTGGCCTGATTAAGTAACCAGCCTATTGAACGATAATTGCAGTGATGTTGTCTCATTGCTGCCTCTGCATTTGAACAGAGTGCTTGTCTGGCCTCACATACAGCCCTTTTGAACAGAGTCTAAGCCAATACAGCCTGTTGCTACAAAGTACACAATACTATAATTTTGCCTGCTTTATATGCATGTGAAAGCTGGTCTCACATGAGCAGAAGAAAGCAGGCTGAGTGTGTTCCAGAACAAGGTGCAACAAAAGGTATTTGGGACTAAGAGGAGAATGTAACATGATGCTTGAGAAAACTGCATGCTGTTCGTGATTTGTACTCACTGCCAAATATTATTAGGGTGATTAATCAAGGAGGATGAGATGGGCAAGGAATGGGGCATGCTTAAGGAAGAGGAAAAATTCACACAGGGTTTTGGTGGGGAAACCTGATGGAAATAAACCACTTGGAAAACCTATGTTTAGGTGCAAGGATAATATAAAAATGGATTTTAAAGAAAACACAGGGGACTGTGGGGACTGGATTCATCTGGCTTCAGACAGGGACAAGCGCTGGCTCTTCTGAACTGAGTATTACAGCATAAGGTTCCACAAAAGTGAAAAAATTCTTGACTTGTTCATGGAGGTAAACAGCTCAAAATGCATGAAAAGTATGGCCTATGGCAGTCAATCTTTTTGTGCTGTCAAATACATAATAATAAATATTCACTTGGACTACATAAAATATTTGATAGTTCTATCAATCATCATCAGAGCAGGGTAATGTCACCTGTCTACCAGTCTATACCGTATACTGAGCACAGGGACATGTGAAGAAACTAGGGTCTATACCACATACAGACAGTTATACTGTTCAGGATAGTAAATATACAAGCCCAAAAATCAATTTAATTTTTACACACATACTGAGATGGGCAGTACTGTATTTAACTTCGGTGTCGGATAAATGTACAGTAACTCTTAAACCCTTATATTATGAGTGTGATGCATAAGGTAATATGTCTACTGTGGTCACCATCAGTGTAGCCTCCAGGCCACCAACCCCACAATCTAGTCTTTATATTTAAAAATTATAGCAACAGATGGGACAGGAATCTTATTGTCATACCTTCAAGGATTGCCAATAAATAACTTAAATTTTCTTGTTTTTAAGCTTTCACCATGTTGTAAATGTAATTTGTTCCTTTTTGGGTAATTCCCCGGCATCTGAGTTCTAATTGCCGACATTTCGGAACTCACTATCAGTTCCATCTTCATAGGCAGGTTACTTCATTCACCTGCCTATGAAGATGGAACCAATAGTGAGTTCCGAAACGTCGGCAATTAGAACTCAGACGCCGGGGAATTACCCAAAAAGGAACAAATTACAACTTAAATTTTGCTACATGAATAAAAATATGACAAGCCCTACAACAAACTGCTGTCACTATAATGTTAGTGTGGCTTAGATGGTCACTGGGCAAAACAGAAAGCCAACATATGAATTACAGTAAAACACCAGTCCAAACTAGACTTCATAAATGCAATGATAAAAGGAATATGAGCTAAGTAACTTCACTGTCTGAATGAAGTTTCAGTTGGGAACACCTCATGCAAACATTACAAGTGGACAAGCAATAATGAGGTTTACCATATTCTGATTTATACTTTGACAGTCCTTTGGTATGCATGACATGGAAAATGTCAGTAAAGTTCACAGCATAGATCACAGTTCCTACAATTTTCTTTCAAGTGAGGTGTAGACAGTTTATTACAGTAGAATATTGTAGCAGCAAGTACCTGAAATATCACAACAGACAGAGAGAACATGTCACTGTCATATTAGTATTCTACAAAGTGATCAGTAACTATCAACGTTGTCCTATTATTCTGCTTTCTCATCAACCTTGTCTAAAATGGTTAAAAATATTGCACTAAAAAGAATTCCTATGTGTACATAATTAAATTTTAAAATTAAATAATGCTTAATTTAAAATTTAAATTAGTTCCCAAAAAATTGGGATATTAATAATACAAATTTGTTTTAAGTGCAAACGAGAAGGGTTGATAGAAGAGATGGAGATTTTCAAATCAAACTTAATAATTTTACAATTACACAAAAATACTCCTTCATTCCTTATCTTTCTCATCTTCAGCTGCATAGACATATCAGTAACGTCACAACATGTTTCTGATGGTGTCACAGCTAATAACAGGTTAGACAATTTAATAACACAACCATTTCAGGGTACAGTTGTCAAAATTTTGCATAACAGTACCTTGGAATAATGATATAAACAGAGCAATACCACACAATGGCAACAGACAAACAGAAAGGAGGAAGTCCAACAGACTTCATAGTTTATTTCTCTATCACATATTCTCTTTGTAAGCAGCAGGCACAGTACATTTCTTTTTCACGTTTCTGTCCAGAATGGTACATAACCTTTTCTTCCATTGAAGTACTGTGCAATACATACAAAATTCACATAACAACTAATGTAAAATTTTATACATTTATCGTGATAATGTTACTTCACCATGCAATGTCAACAAGAGCTGTGCAACACACAGCGCAAACTGTGAATTTCACAGCGCCAAATTTCTTTTTGTTTCTTTGAAACTTAAAAGCTCAGAGAACCCAAGGCACATACAACCCTACAGCGTGGAAATTCTGGCAACCTTCAAGAAACAGAAAGACAATGCACCAATAATCTGTGAAACATTCATTCATATAAGAGACATATAAACTGTGTTTAAAGAGAGAGCTGAGCATAAGTATTAGTAGATTCTCCAACAATTTATGCAAAACTTCGTGCACTCTACATTACAAATCGATATCCCCACAATGAATAATTTAAGTTCATGATTTATCTGCACAATGTTGCTTGTGTCAGGACAGTCTGCACAGGTGGTACTTGTAATGGTGCATTATTCTGTCATTAAGTCATATTGCAACAAATGATGGCTACAGCTGCAGTGTTTGTATAAGTCAAACAGTCTATCCAGATTGCTCATTTCATCAGTAGGAGGTTTATGGTTTATTTGGTTAATTAGATAATTATGCAATCAGCTGAGAGGATAACACTAAATTATGACATATGAACACATGCATGGGTTGTACGGTATGTGATCACCAGAATGTGAAATGTCTTAATAATGAAAGCTCATTGCCCCTGAAGTCATAATAACATATTTGAATTTGATACAGATAATGACAGCAGATGAACATTTTATATGTTCATTATTACACCCAGATGGAACCTCATAAAATATGTCAGACCAGGTCAGAAAAGCTGGTCTTATTATAGAGTATCACAAGAGGGAACTTGTTTATGATAAAAATCTACAAAGACACTGAAGACTGTTTCAATAATATACACTCCCAGTGAGAAGGGTGAAGTCTACAGAATGAATGAAACATCTGGCAGTGTTTGAAAGCCCTTGTAAGCAAGTAAATTAATAACACAAACTTATACAGCCTATTTTCATCATCCCATTAAAGATGCAAAGTCATGTCAATAAATCTGGTGAACTCATCATCATAATAACCAAGGCTACTATGTCCATTATCCCATCATCCCATTAAACAACTAACATTATGGCTGATTTAATCTTTATAAATGTATTAATGTTGATGACTACAGGCAAAATAAGCCAAAGCCCCAAACTCACACACTGCAACAGGCATAGTCTTTCTTCACTTCGATTTACACATCTTGAAAGTATTTTCTAGTAATTACACCTTGAATATCAGTCACATCACATCTGGTGTGACAAAAACCAGAAGTGACACTCAGAATGTCTTTTACTCACCACTTTATTACACTGTTGATGGTTCTCTTCATCTGACTACTCTGGTCCTAGGTACCAAGATTGGTGACTTGATCTTCTTCTCTGTCTGCATGAGATACTGAACTATTCTGGGGATCTGTACTAACTTTATTTTGAGATCATCTGGAAGCACATCCTTCTCACCACACTGCAAAATTTGTCCTTCTGGCCTTTGAAATTTAACTGCCCCACTAGTAGAATTTATGGTGACAATAGAGCCATCATCGTGATGAACCTGCATCTCTCCTGAGGGAAGCTACAACAAAATAGTGAACAAAATGCACATAGTAACTGAAAAAACACACACGCACTCTCTCTCTCTACGTGCACTATCATCCCAGATTGATTTTGTGTGACTGAACAGTGCACCTGGCCTATGTATTAACAATGTATGAGTGAAATGCACCCAGGTTTACAAGTTCTTCATTTTTTCTAGTGTAAGCTGTAAATGCATGAAACCACAGTCCCATAATTTTAAATAACCCCAATCACTAGTCAATTCCTGCTGGGTCACCTAGGCTATATACTAGACCCCACTCACTGGCTTGTGATTCTGCAGCGACTCGTCTGCAGTTGCTACACAGATTTCTGTAACAGTCATCATTCAGTACAGTTGCTACAAGGAGCATCACTGTAAATTCATATAATTGATGCACACGTTCAAAGCAGGAAAACAATTTACAAACATAAGGAAAGGTTTCAAGCAACAGGTTCAGTTATCTTCAGTCATGTTTTGTTCTCTTTTGAATACATATGATGATTGGGCTACGCAGGTCTTGGTTTGGCTCCGCACGCTCCGGTTCAGGGCAATCAGGTTTGATGCAGTCCAGTTCCATGCTTCATACATTAATTTTAGTCGACCTTATATATTTCAGCATCAAATTTGAGGAAAACCTCGTCTTGCATTTCAGTAAGTGTGGTACAATTTTACACAGCAGATTAAGGTTAGGAAAATGATGACTAAATAACAATCTGGGATAGATTATGAGAGAAAAAAGTGCAATATTGATTCCTTTCTGTGAAATAAAAAAAAAATCTGGAAAACTAAACACAAGCTTACATAATGTCACTGTCATCATTAAACAAATATTTGTGGCTCAGAGTTCGATATTTATTTTCTTCACAATTTCTTACTTACAAGAACAGGCAAATAAATTATATGGAGGAACACATTACGTGGGTAAGTATGGCAACTGAGTGGGGTTTCCCATATGTATGTTTATACCAATCAAGCCACTGAAAAACAGGAACCTCTTGCCCAGGGCAGTTTTTCCAGGCACAGTTCCGACTAATGGGAGTTGAAATAAATTCAATATATGGGAAAAATTTAAATACACACAGATAAAAGCTAAGAAGCTGGAAGCATCAGCCACCTAAGAATTGTGTAAAAGTTGAACCTTGACAAATGTATGTATTTTAAGTGATGAAGGTGCCATGGTTCGCTCGCGGACTAAAAGCCACGGAGTTTAGTTTTAGTTTTAGTTTTAGAAGGTGCCACAAGCATCTGTGGTCAGGTAAAATTCTTTCACATAAGAAGTTCATGCAATACAGTTTGCTCAACATGCCGTGACCACTCCCCTTAACTTGAAAGAAGGCATCACGAAGTGCTAGAATGAACATATAATGAATACAATCATATGTCAGCACTACTTATTTATTAAAACATAGGCTACATGTTTCGACCCAACATTAGGTCATCCTCAGGCCTGCGGCAGACAAGTCATAGGTCCTGTGTGTATATTGGGATCCCAATATACACACAGGACCTATGACTTGTCTGCCGCAGGCCTGAGGATGAATTAATGTTGGTTCGAAACATGTAGCCCATGTTTTAATAAATAAGTAGTGCTGACGTATATGACTGTATTCATTATATGTTCACTCCCCTTAACCACAAGCTGGACAGGATCACCATATGTGACTTGCATGGAAGCACTGATAATACTGTGACCTGGGTTGTGGCACTATAATATGGTCTGACAGGTTGATACCGCTGTGGAGAAACATATTGCCTCCTTTTTCAGGGTTCACTTGAAGATGAAGACAGTATGTTCTGAAACCACAGTCCCAACAAAACACAACAAAATGAAAATATGGAAATGGTTAACCACGACTTCAATATTGTAAGTATTGAAAACTTTAATAAATGTGTAAAAAATCAAGATGTCTCCCTCCTTGAAATCTTTCCATCTATAGAGTTAAAAGAATTAGGATATATGAATAGGATGTGTCCACCACTACCCAAAAATTATCAGACAACCCCAAAGTTTCAATGTTCGATCATTTATAATACAAACAAAACACATGGTTTGTAAAATATTTGGGTATATGCTTATGTTCTATCTTTGTACCAAACTTAATACACTTTGCTACAAGCCTTTATTCTTTCTTTCACACAGGAACTAAAGCATAGTATATGGCTGTCTGGGTTCGGAATTGCTTATGGAGTCACTGTGATATGACAGTTTTGAAATCAGTCACTTGAGGATGATGCAACTTGGATGTCTGAATGTCTACGTAACTTACTTGTACTGCTGTGCCTATTCCTGGCACAACAACTCTCCTTTCTTTTGGTGATGGAAGGACAGATGCAGATGGGGAAGTACCTCTACTGGCAGGACTTATGTTCTGTCTATGCTGCACTGAACTTCCACAGTGCTTGGTCTGAATGGTGCTCATTAATGATGCATCAAATGAGCATATCTGAAATGAGAAATACTAAACAATTTTCCTTGTTTACAATGTTGAAACAAATTTATATATGACTGTCTTTTTTTTTGGGAGTGTGAGTGTGTGTGTTGTGTGAATTATGATGAAGAACAAACTTTACTCTATCACACAGAAATAAGGAAAAACACAAAACAACAGTTCCAAAGGAAAATTCAAATATATTATAAAGAAAAAAAATTAATACACAACATGTAAGGGATGAAGAAGCCTTACCTCTGGCATATGTGACACATGTTTTTCAGGTTTAATGTTGAGTACATTTTCTTTCCCTCCAAAGACAGATGGTCGCTTTCCCACAATTATAGGAAAGCAGTTTGCTCCTTTGGCAGCAGTATCTTTAGCTATTCGTGTCAAATTTTCCTCTAACAGCAAGCAATGACGGTAACACTGTAATTTAAAATAAAGCGTTACTACACAAGGTGAATTCTTACAGCACACTGAGCTGGCCACAGAGTGGTGTGTGGGAACCAAATGATTCAGTAGCTGGTGAATGAATTCAAAGACATCCACTGAATAGGTATGCATGGTCACCTATTTTTGCTGAACTGTGAAGAATGCAGTCTTCTCAGATGTGATGCTATGTGGTCTGCGACATTAGGCACCAAAATTTCAGGGGAACATCCCCCAAACAATAATACCTCTCTACCAAACTGCATTCCATCACATCCCAGTTCACAGCAATCTTCACAGTCACTGCCATGACAATCTCACATTTCCAATTCTGATCATGTACGTTATTTAAAATAATTTTCAAAGCACATGAAAAAAATAAGTAGAAAAATGGGCAGACGCAAATTAAAGACGGTGGGAAAATATCATCAAACACCTGAATATTCACTTAAGTTGTCTGCCTGTCATTTATATGGGATGAATTTTAGGAGCATGTAATGGTTGCTGAATGCCCACAGTGGCATTAATATATGCTTCAAAGTTCTATCTTAACGGAAATTAAAAATAATTAATTAACACTAAGAAAATAAAACAGACTTATTTTCAGCAGTCGACTCAGAATGAAGACTTTCTTTTGTTTTTACACAGGTTACCAGTCGACCTATGCACTTTGGAGATGCATGCAGAAATTCATACAGGTCAGATGCACATTTGTTACTTTTGACCATTTTCAGTTGAAGTGGCTTCATAACTTTTCATACAGTTCTCCCAAATTAAATTTCCTAAAAATCATGTCAGTGGTTATGATATGTGTGCTTGTGGACATACAAACGGAGCAGATTTAATAGGTGCTCTGCAGGCATATGAACACACTTACACGAAATAACTTGGAATATTTTATGATGACACAAGTAAACACAATGCAACAAAGTAAGCTGTCAGCAGTTAAAAAAACAGAGATTTAGATGTATTTGGACACTGACAAAAACAGTGGAACAATTATGTGTATGCTGAAGAAACCTAATTTGAAAGGGATTAACTTTCTACCTATGCTAGTACAGGATCTGCATTTTCTGAGATTCAGTTTCAAGATGTTTTAAGCAGGCCTTGTGAGATTCAAAACATCACTTCATAATTAAGTTACACTTAAGCAACATTGGTAATATGGGAGAGGGAAGTAAATATTAGCCTGGGTTAAGTAAAACAGTTTAATTTTACTTGACCTTAACAGAATCCTGCATAAAAATTCAATGTCAAATCAGAGCCTGCTTACTGAATAGATCTGTACCGTCTGTCAATAAACACATTTTGGATTTGGGAGGAAAATATGGACTGGATTTTGTTTCAGAATAAATCAAAGGGTACAGGCAGAGTCTTCCCTATGCATGCCACAACAGCCTATGGGATAGTGAAGGACCCTTGGCACTACATGGAGGTAGGCAGTCAACTCATTCCCTAGACGCTTTACTCCCCAGGAAAGAGCCCCTGTTACCTCCTGAACAGGAGGATAGATGGACACCAGAGCTGATCTGGATGCCAAAGAGAAGAGAGAAATACCTTGCCCCTGCTGAGAATCATATAAAGATTTTGTCCAGCCCATGCCCCAGTTAAACAGTGTACACTAACATAAGAATGCACAGAATGGAAAACTTAAAAATGAACATATATTGTTTACTTCTAGACTAATCTCCCTCACTAATTTTAATAGTTTCTGTTTTGGATGCAGAAACAGTGACCACCATTTCTGTGCCATTAACAGATACAGCAAAACCTGCTTATATCAACATTTTCCTAAATAAGACATTAGAATAAATCAGTATGAAAATTTTCCCAAATGATTAATATTTACCACATAAAAGGGTTTCCCACTTCACACACATGAAAAGCTCATGACAATTTCCACTCTTTTAATATATTTTTCATATCCAGTTCTCAGGTTTCCATTCAATCAGTTTGTTTCCAACATGTGGTGAAGGTAATTTTCACATGTGTGTGTTTCATATGGCATGACCCATGTGACTTGTTTGTGATGCACCTTGTGTGTCACAGTGGTCAGTCAGGTGACTGTGTCTGTGAAGCCTGTTACTTACTGTTTGAGATTCATTAGTTACAAGGCTTATAAAAGATCATCAAGCAGATCGGAAAAAGTGAGAGTTCTACAAGAGAAACTACATAACGCCCTGAGACAAATTGACGAGCTGAAGCTTAAAAATAGGGAGCTGGAGACAAAGTTACAAATGGCGGGATCTGGGGTGA
>Ga0123357_10009792_pt1 | contig 12122 bp, 9 predicted proteins | sample TergutEmb28metaG_FD_89873 | JGI IMG/M metagenome (GOLD analysis project Ga0123357, IMG submission 89873) | Embiratermes neotenicus P4 segment gut microbial communities from Petit-Saut dam, French Guiana - Emb289 P4 | ecosystem: Host-associated > Arthropoda: Insects > Digestive system > Gut ...
ACACCTGTCGAGCGCAATCCCTGCCATTCATGGCGGGGTCAGCGAGACATGGCGTAACAGGCGCCGAAGGCGCCCCGCATTGTGTCGAGGAATCCCCAACCTTCAGGTTGGGGTGACTCAAAACACTTTTTCAGAAAGAAGCTTTTTTCTTGCATAATTTTCTAAATTTACTTAAATAATAGTCCGCTACAGTAGTGATTTATATTAAATAATTCTTTAAGTAATTTAGAAAATCCACGGATTGCCGATATTCCGCATCGGATGGTACGATTTCCGGATTGCGCTATCCAGAATGCCTTATCTACGATGAAAAGTTTTCACTTCCCACCCACCCCCGGATTCTGCCCCTATATCGACCGTTTTTGGGGATGGGAAGGAGAACCAAACGAAATTGTTCCCCTGCCGATGCTGCTCCCCGGTACAGGCGCTGAACTGTACTTCCATTATGGGGAACCGTTTCGTTATCAAATTGCCGGAAACGATCCGGTGCAAGCGGAACCCGGTCACCTGTTCTGTATTCGCAAGCTGCCGATCAACCTGTTGCCAGCGCGGAACATCGGTTTTATAGCCGTTCGTTTCAAAATCGGAGCCTTGCAGCGATTTACAAATATTCCCGCAAAGGATTTATCGGACAGCCGTTTCAGTGTCAGCGAGATTTGGGGGGCAACCGGAAATACTCTTCTTCGGCATTTCTCCTGTGCCGATAACAACCGGCAGCGGCTTTCCCTTATTCAAGATTTTTTGGCTCGTTGTCTGCGGCAGGAATCAGCGGATGTTCTCATTGAACAAGCTTTGCCTTTTCTTTACCGGCAATATTCCGAGCTCACGATTGAGGCTCTTTCGGAAAAACTGCACCTGGGACGCCGGCAACTCGAACGTCGGTGGATGGCTTATTCTGGCCACACCCCCAAGGAAACCAGTGGCTTGAGCCGATTTCAGCACACCGTCCGGACTCTCATGCTTGAGCCTTCAGCAAATATGGCGTGTGTCGCATTTTCCAACGGATACTACGATCAGGCGCACTTCATTCACGATTTCCAGCGCCGCACGGGCCTTTCCCCAAGGCAATACATCCAGGCCGCCCGGAACAAGTCGCATTTTTACAATACAGCACTTCAGAAAACAGGCATCGTGTGCGCTCCTTGACTATTGATGGAGTACGCAGATGTTTGTCTTGCTGGTTGAATTGGAAGCAAAAGCCGGGGCGTTCGAGGAACTTGAAAAAGTCCTGAAATCCCTTGTCGAAATGGCCGCACACGAACCGGGAACGCTTTATTACTCGGTTCAGGTGCCGGAAAACAAGAGCAATACTTTTATCCTGTACGAATGCTATGCCGACCGCGCCGCATGGGAAGCTCATATGGTATTCGAGCAAGTGCGAGAGGCGCTTGGACGCTTTGATAACTTGTTGCTTGCCCCTCCCAGGATCACTTTCTGCGAAATGATCGCCTCAACGTCCTTGGATTAGAGTGCTTTTGGTGAGGTTTGGGGAGCAACTCAGCAGCGGTGACAGCACACCGAATGCCCGGCTCCGATGATTGTCGCGGCGGGGTACTGTTCGCGGCACAGCGAATCCGCCTTTGGGCAGCGGGGGTGGAAATGGCAACCTGTGGGCGGGCGGGCCGGGGAAGGAGTTTCGCCGGGGAGGCGGATGCGTTGAGGTTCGCCGCTTTCCAGGCTGTCATCCGGGCTGAGCACCGCCGAAAGGAGCGCCTGGGTGTAAGGGTGGCGGGGCGCGTTCAGGATTTCCGCGACGCCGCCGTGTTCGACGATGCGCCCCAGATACATCACCGCGACTTCGTGCGCGAGGTGTTCGACCACCGCGAAGTTGTGGGTGATAAACAGATAGGCAAGCCCAAGCCGCTGCTGCAATTCGCGCAGCAGGTTGAGGATTTGCGCCTGCACGGAAACATCGAGCGCCGAAGTCGGCTCGTCGCAAATCAGGAGTTCCGGCTCGACCGCGAGCGCGCGGGCAATGGCGATGCGCTGCCGCTGTCCGCCGGAGAATTCGTGCGGATAGCGCCGCAGCGCTTCCCTTTCAAGGCCGACCTGTTCCAGAAGCGCCGCCAGCACGGCGTCGACATCTTCGGCTTGGCCGGGATTGAGGGCGTGGATTCCTTCCGCGACGATTTCGCCGACCGGCAGGCGCGGATTGAGCGAGGCGAAGGGATCCTGGAAAACCATCTGCATTTTCCGCCGCAGCGGGCGTAATTGCCGTGGCGGCATCGTCGCCAGTTCGCGCCCGGAAAGCCGCACGCTGCCGCCGCTGGGGGCGACGAGTTGCAATATGGCTTTCCCGACCGTCGTTTTACCGCAGCCGGATTCGCCTACCAGCGCCAGCGTTTTTCCGCGTTCCAGGCTGAAGGAGACGCCATCGACGGCGCGAACCGTGGCAATTTTGCGCCGCAAAAGGCCGCCGTGGATCGGGAAATGGACGCGCAGGCCGTCGAGCGCGAGCAGGGTTTCGGGGGCGGAGAGGGGAATTTCTGTTGGCGGACTGCCCTCCCCCTCTCCCCCAGCCCCTCTCCCTCCGGGGGAGAGGGGCTGGGGGAGAGGGGGATGCTTTACCTCTCCCACGGAGAGAGAGGTAACACGCAGCGCCGGTGCGGTGAGAGGGGAAAGCGTTTTTCCACCCTCCACCCAATGACAACGCAGGCGATGCCCCTCCGCCGCTTGATGCCAAGCCGGATTTTCTTCGCGGCAGCGGGAAGCCGCGTGCGGGCAGCGCGGGGCGAAGCGGCAGCCGGAGAAGGCGCCCAGGGCTGCCAGCGGCGGGACCTGGCCGGGGATCGTCTCCAGTGCTTGCCCGCGCCGCTCCAGGCGCGGCAAGGCGGCGAAGAGTTTATGGGTATAGGGATGTTGCGGCGCGCGGAAAAAGCGCTCGCGCGGGGCTTCCTCGACGATTTCCCCGGCGTACATGACGCCGACGCGGTGCGCCATCCGGGCAACCACGCCGAGATCGTGGGTAATCAGAAGAATTCCCATGCCGCGCTCTTCCTGCAAATGCGAGAGCAAATCGAGGATCTGCGCCTGCACCGTCACATCGAGCGCCGTCGTCGGCTCATCGGCAATCAGGAGGCGCGGGTCGCCGGCCAGCGCAATGGCGATCATGACCCGTTGTTTCATCCCGCCGGACAACTGGAAAGGATATTCGTCGATGCGGCGGCGCGGGTCGGCGATGCCGACGGCGGCGAGCAGTTCGCATGCGCGTTCCGCCCGTGCCGCCCGGCCCAGGTCAGGGGAATGGCAGGCCAGCACTTCAGCGATCTGCTGTCCGACCGTCAGCACCGGATTCAGGCTGGTGGCCGGTTCCTGGAAGATCATCGCCATTCGCGCGCCACGATGGCGGCGCATTTCGGTTTCGGGCAACTGCGTGAGTTCTTCCCCGGCAAAACGCACCGAACCGCCGATCAGCACGCCGGCTTCGGGCAAAAGACGCATCAGCGCGAGCGCGGCGGCGGATTTGCCGCAACCGGATTCGCCGAGCAAGGCCAGGGTTTCCCCGGCGGCGACGGAAAAGGAAACGCGCTCGACTGCGGCCAGGATCCGCTCCTTGCGTCCCTCGCCGCGAAAACCGACGGAAAGCTCGCGGACTTCCAGCAAGGGGGAATCGCTCATGGCATTCATCGGACCAACCTCGGATCGAAGGCGTCGCGCACGGCATCCGCGAGCAGGTTGGCCGAAAGCACCAGCGCCAGCATGAACGCGAAAGCGGCGGAAAGGGACCACCAGACGGCGGGATCGCGCGAGAGTTCCATCCGCGCATTGTCGATCATCGTGCCGAAGCTGATCATCAGCGGATCGACGCCGATGCCGATATAGGAAAGCACCGCCTCGGCCAGCACGAGGCTGGAAAAATCCATTGCCAGCGTGATGACGATGATGTGCATCAGGTTCGGCGCCAGATGCCGCGCCATGATCCGCCAGGAAGGAACCCCGAAGGCTTGCGCCGCCTGGATGTATTCGAGTTCGCGCAATTTCAGCGTTTCGCCGCGCAGCAGGCGGCACAGGCTCGTCCAGCTCGTCAGGCCAAGAATGAAGCAGAGCGCCAGAAGGCGCAGGTCGGCGCGTTCGGCGGCAGTGGAGAACCAGTGCGGATGCGTGTCGATTACCACCTGCATCATCATGATCGAGGCCGCGATCAGGAGCACGCCGGGAATCGAGTTCAGCGTCGTGTAGAGGTACTGCACCAGGTCGTCGATCCAGCCGCGAAAATAGCCGGCGAGCAGACCGAGGATCAGCGCCAGCGGCATCGTCACCAGCGTTGCCACAAGCCCGATCACCAGCGCCGTGCGAATGCTTTTCAAGACCTGGTAGAACACATCGGTACCGACCTTGTCGGTGCCGAAGACGTGGTAATCGGCGCACAGGAAAAAGAGAGGCATCAGGACCAGCAGCAGGACGCCGAAGGCCGCGAGCACCGAATTCCACGCAAAAACGGTCTTGCCCTGCCCTATCTCCCGCAGAGTCTGCCGCCAGGGAATTTCCGGCGATTCCAGCGTTCGCGCCTGCCGCCGCGCCAGGGCATAAACAACGGCGCTTGCAGCCATGACCCAGACGCCCGCCGCCGCCGCGAAGGCCAGCAGCACGCGCGCCGCAATATCGGCGGCGCGTCCGCTCAGCTTTCCGTCCGCATCCGTCTGGAGATGCGCGCCGCCATAAGTCAGCCGGGGAAAATCGCGACCCTGCCGTTTTTGTCCGTCGGCGTCCTCGATTTCGATACTTTCCCTGGAATAGGAATGCGCCGCGAACGGGGCCGAATAGGTTTTTTCCACGCGCTCGCGCAGGGGCGAGGCCAGCGCGTCGAGCGCCGAGAGCACTTCGACCGAATAAACCGCCTTCCCGTCCCCGGCGTTTTCCAGGCGCGGGCGGTAATGCAGCGAATCGAGCAGGCCGACCAGCGCGAAAAAAACGAGAATCGTCGCCGCCGCCATTCCCGGACGGCTGGCCCCCACCCTGCCCCACGCCGCGCGCAGCAGCGGACGCCGCGCGGAAAACACGGCGAGGCCAATCAGCCCGGCGAGCAGGAGCGCCACGCAGATATCCGACCAGAGCACAACCATCTGAAAATTCACGGTTTCCCTCACTGAAACCGGATGCGCGGGTCGACCCACGTATAGGAAATGTCGGTCAGGATCAGGCCGATGATGTAGAGCACCGAGCCGATGAACACCATTGCCCGGACGACGGAAAAATCCTGCGCCAGAATGGCGTCGATAGTGTAGCTGCCCAGGCCGGGAATCCCGAAAAAGGACTCGATCAGCAGCGAACCCATGAAAAGCGAGGGAATCACGACGACCACCCCGGTCAGAATCGGAATCAGCGCGTTTCGCAGCACATGCCGGCTCATCACCAGCGCCTCGGAAAGTCCCTTGGCGCGCGCCGTGCGCACATAGTCCTTCGCGATTTCCTCAAGAAACAGGGTGCGATACCAGCGCGTCGAACTTCCCAGGCCGGCAAGCACGCCGATCAGCACCGGCAGGATCAGGAAGCGCCAGGCATCGAGTCCGCCGGAATAGCCGGAAATCGGCACCCACTGCCAGACCTTCGCGACCAGATACTGCCCCCCGATAATGTAGAAAAGGCTGGAAACCGACATCATCGTGACGCAGAGCACCACGCCCCAAAAGTCGAAGCGCGTGGCGCGGAAGAAGGCCAGCGTCAACGCGCAGGAAATCGCGGCGAAAAGCCCGAGAATGAAGGTCGGCAGCGCAATCGCCAGGGAGGGCCCCATCCGCGTCCGAATCTCGCGGCGGATATCGCGCCCGTCTTCGGCGCGTCCAAATTCGCCGATGAACATCCGCGCCGACTTGTCGAAAAATATGGTCTCCGTCGCCTTTTCCACCCCGGCGGCTCCGGCGTTCCAGAACAGGGGCTTGTCGTAGCCGCGCTCGGCCTTCCATTTCTCGATCGCCTCCGGCGTCACGCGCTTGACCCCCAACTGCATCCGCGCCATATCGTCGGGCGTATTGACGACGAAAAAGAGCGCGAAGCTGATCAGATTGACGCCGATCAGGATCGGGATTGCATACAACAGACGGCGCAGGATGTAGGCGAACATGCGGTTTTTTCTTCAGGCGGAAACGATCCCGTACTTTAAAGGATACTCTGAATAAGTCGAGCGCTAAGCGTGCGCTGCGGATTGGGATGGGATGCAAGGCGCAAACCACAGCGATACCTGAAGGTATCGCGAGGATTTGCAACGCCGCAGACCGCCCAACTCCGCAGATGCACGCGGCGCGGTGACTTGTTCAGAGTGTCCTTGAATGGATTTGGGAAGGCTGACCACCTGTAAACCGTGGCGTAGGGGACGCCGCCCTCGGCGTCCCGTCCGGAAGTTGCACTACCACCGGCAGTACGGGGCGCCGAAGGCGGCGCCCCCTACGAAAACCACCTTGGATTTTCTAAATTTATTTAAATAATTCTTGATTGAAAATCACTACTGTAGCGGATCATTATTTAACTAAATTTAGAAAATAATGCCCAAAATCCGGAAAGACAAAGCTTCTCCGGAAGAATCACGCGCCCTTGGCCACCGGGCGTTTGGGATCGGCGGACCACTCGCTCCACGATCCCGGATAGAGCCGTCCGCCGTGCAGGCCGGCGATTTCCATCGCCAGCAGGTTGTGGCAGGCGGTGACGCCGGAACCGCATTGGCTGACGATCCACATCGGCACGGCAGCCCCTTCTTCATGAAGCAGCGCCCTGAATTCCCGCGCCAGCTCCGCCGCGCTCTTGAAGCGTCCGTCCGGCGCCAGGTTCTCGCGGAAAAAACGATTGCGCGCGCCGGGAATATGGCCGCCAACCACATCCAGCGCTTCGTTCTCGCCGCGAAAACGCTCCGGATTGCGGGCATCGATCAGGCACATCGAACCGTCGCCGAGATGCCTTTGCACCTCGTCGGCATCGACCGTGGCCACAAGCGACGGGCGCTCGCTCAAGCGCCCCGTTTCCGTCAGCGGCATTTCCTGCGCCAGCGAAAAACCCGCCGCCGTCCATGCCGCCATGCCGCCGTCCAGCACTGCCACCTGTTCATGTCCAAGCCAGCGCAGCAGCCACCACAAGCGCGCCGCGAACATCCCCGAGCCGTCGTCGTAGGCCACCACCTGCACATCGTCGCCAACGCCACGGCTTTCGAGCAGAAGGCGCAAGGCTTGCGGCGGCGGCAGCGGATGACGGCCATTCGTTCCGGTGCGGACGCCGGCGAGGTCTTCATCCAGATGCAGGAACTGCGCCCCCGGCAAATGTCCCGCCCGGTACGCCTTTTTCCCTGCTGCCGGATTTTCGAGATCGTGCCGGCAGTCAAACAACACCCAACCGCGCTGCATGCAGCCATTGGGCAAATGATGCCGCGCGAGTTCGTCCGCTGAGATCAATGTAGTGAATTTCATATTCATGTTTTAAGAAAGTGAGAGTTTTCCGGATACAACACCAGCATAGCATTGATTGGCTTTCGACGGGTATCCACTCCCGATTTCCTCAATCAAGCAAGGCCGACAAGCGTCCAAGCGCCTCGTCGAGCACAGGCTGCGGCGCCTGTTCAAGCTTGTGTGCGCCTCTGGCGGCGAGATCGAGCATCCTGATCTTGTTGAGAAGTACCACGCCCTGCGTTTCGCAGCCCGTGCCCATCAGGTTTAGCGCAAAACCCGCAAAGCGCGCAAAGTCCCCGCCCTGGGTAATCGGGGCCACAAGCACATCGCCGAGACGGTTGAACTCCCTTGAGGTGAGCACCAGCGCGGGACGCTTCCCTTTTTGTTCGCGTCCGACGGCAGGGTCGAGCGGCACGCTCACAATGTCTCCCCGGTTAAATACGGCAGTCATCACCAGACTTCCTGACCGACAGGTTTTGTGGCATCCCACAGCGCCAGGTCTTCAGGGGGAGGCGCGTTGAGGTCGCATTGCGCGATCATGTCGGCCAGCCGGTATTTGCATTGACGCGCCAGCACGATTTTCTTTCCCTCGGTCGTCATGCTCATCGTTTCCCCTGCGGAGAGTCCAAGATCTTTCAATACAGAGGGCGGAAGCACGACAACGGTGCTGTTCCCATATTTTCGGAGTGTGGCTTGCATGGCATTCCCGTTTATCAGTGTTGAACATATTTGCACGATAGTGTCGGAGTGAGGGAGTGTCAAGCATTGTTATACGGCATTGCAGGACTTATCCGGCCCATGCGAGCTTTTCAATCCGAAGGCGCCGGGTATCGCCAGAGGAAAGCCCTGCCCCCGGGTACAATGAGCGCCTCGTTTTTTTGTACCCTTCCATTGCCGTGCCCTCCGCTGTCTCTCCCCTTCCCCTGCCTCCATCACCGCCCTCGCCGGGAAAACGCCTTTCGCTGCCGCCGCTGGCGGGGTCTTCCGATGCCCTGATCCTGGCGCAATGTTTCGCGCAGTGGTCGGCGGGTAAGGAACACCGGATGCTGGCGGTGCTTACCGCCAATCCTGCCGACGCGCAGCGCCTGTGCGACGAGATTTCCTGGTTCGCCCCGGATTTGCGGGTGCAGTTGCTGCCGGACTGGGAAACGCTCCCCTACGATCATTTTTCGCCGCACCACGATCTGATTTCCGCGCGGCTGGCGACGCTGTACGCGGTGATGAAAAACGAATGCGACGTGCTGCTGATGCCGGCGAGCGCCGCGCTGTATTGTTTCGCGCCGCCGAAACATCTCGCCGCCTATACCTTTTTTCTCGCCAGGGGACAGAAGCTCGATGCCGACGCGCTGCGCGCGCAACTGACGCTGGCGGGATACCACCATGTCACGCAGGTGGTTTCGCCCGGCGAATACGCGATCCGTGGCGGCCTGATCGACCTTTTTCCAATGGGCGCGGCGCTGCCGTACCGGCTCGATCTTTTCGATGACGAGATCGAGCAACTCCGCACTTTCGATGTCGATACCCAGCGCACGCTCGACCCGGTGCCGGAAATCCGCCTCTTGCCGGCGCGCGAATTTCCGCTCGACGATGAGGGGCGCAGCCGCTTCCGCCGCCGTTTCCGCGAAGTGTTTGAAGGCGACCCGGCGCGTTCCGGCGTTTACCGCGATGTTTCCAACGGCATCGCCAGCGCCGGGATCGAATATTGGCTGCCGCTCTTTTTCGACGAAACGGCGACGCTTTTTTCCTACCTGCCGCAAAACGCCGTCCTCTGCCTGCACCACGATGTCCATGAGGCGATCCGCTCCTTCTGGCGCGATACCGAATCGCGCTACCGGCTTCTGGGCGGCGAAAGGGAACGTCCGCTGCTGCCGCCCTCCGAACTCTTCCTGAACGAGGAAGCTTTCTTCGTCGCGGCGCGCGCCCATGCGCGGGTCGATTTCGTGGCGGAGCGGGATGAAGGAGACGGGGACGCCGGAGCCGCGCCGCCGCTGACGCTCGCGCCGCCGGCAGTCGCTGTCGACCGCCGCGCCGATGACCCGCTTTCCGCGTTGAAGGATTTTTCCGCCGCCTTTTCCGGGCGCATCCTGCTGCTGGCCGAATCGCCGGGGCGGCGCGAGACTCTGGCCGAAATGCTGCGCGAATACAACTTGCCCGCAGCGGAAGCCCCGGATTTCAACAGCTTTGCCGCCTCCGGTCTTCGCTTCGCGCTCGGCGTGGCTCCACTCGATCGTGGATTCGTGCTGCCCGGAGCGAATCTCGCGCTTCTCACCGAAAACGAGCTTTACGCCGGCAGCGGCACCCGCCGCGCGCGGCGCACGGCGCGCAAACAGGCCGCGATCGACACCTGGTTGCGCGATCTGGCCGAACTCAAGGTCGGCGATCCCGTCGTCCATGAGCAGCACGGCATCGGCCGCTATCAGGGTCTGGTGCGCATGGATTTGGGCGAAGGCGAAATGGAATTCCTCGAATTGCATTACGCCAACGAAGCAAAGTTATATGTCCCGGTAGCGCAGTTGCATGTCATTTCGCGCTATTCCGGCGCGGAACCGGAGGCGGCTCCGCTGCACACGCTCGGCTCGCCGCAATGGGAAAAGGCCAAGCGCCGCGCCGCCGAGCAGGCGCACGATACCGCCGCCGAACTGCTGGCGCTTTACGCGCGCCGCGCCGCGCGCCAGGGACATGCGTTCTCCTTCTCCGAACACGATTACGACGCCTTCGCCGACGGATTCGGCTTCGAGGAAACGCCCGATCAGGCCACCGCGATCGAGGCGGTGGTCGAGGACATGCGCGCGATAAAGCCGATGGATCGGCTCGTCTGCGGCGATGTCGGCTTCGGCAAGACCGAAGTCGCCCTGCGCGCCGCCTTTTGCGCGGTGGCCGGAGGCAAGCAGGTTGCCGTGCTCTGTCCGACGACACTGCTGTGCGAACAGCACTACCAGACCTTCTGCGACCGCTTCGCCGACTGGCCGGTAAAGGTGGCCGAACTTTCGCGCTTCAGGACAGCGAAGGAATCGGCGCAGACGCGCAACGAACTGGCCGAAGGCAAGGTCGATATCGTCATCGGCACGCACAAGCTGCTTTCCGCCGACATCGTCTTCAGGAACCTGGGGCTGGTAATCATCGACGAGGAGCACCGCTTCGGCGTGCGCCAGAAAGAGCGCCTGAAAAACCTGCGCGCCGAGGTCGATGTGCTGACGCTGACCGCGACGCCGATTCCGCGCACGCTGGCGATGTCGATGGAAGGACTGCGCGATTTCTCCGTGATCGCCACGGCCCCGCAAAAACGTCTGGCGATCAAGACCTTCGTCGCCTCCTTCACGAACGGCATCGTGCGCGAGGCGGTGCTGCGCGAACTCAAGCGCGGCGGGCAAGTTTACTTCCTGCACAACGAAGTGGATACGATCGAAAACATGCGCGCGCGCCTTGCCGACCTGATCCCCGAAGCGCGCATCGTCGTCGGTCACGGGCAAATGCGCGAACGCGAACTGGAGCGCGTGATGCGCGATTTCACGCAGCAACGCGCCAATCTGCTCCTCTGCACCACGATCATCGAAACCGGCATCGACAACCCGCACGCCAACACCATCGTCATCAATCGCGCCGAAAAATTCGGGCTGGCGCAATTGCATCAACTGCGCGGCCGCGTCGGGCGCTCGCACCACCAGGCTTACGCCTATCTGCTCACCTGGAACGAACCCGGCGAAAAATCGGCCTTGACGCGGCAGGCGCGGCAACGGCTGGAAGCCATCCAGCACATGGAAGAACTCGGCGCCGGTTTTTATCTGGCGATGCACGATCTGGAAATTCGCGGCGCGGGCGAAGTCCTCGGCGAAAACCAGTCGGGCCAGATGCAGGAAATCGGCTTCAACCTCTACACCGAAATGCTCAATCGCGCCATCGCGGCGCTGAAGGAGAACAGGGAAACCGACCTCATGCAGCCCTTCTCGGTCATCAGCGAAATCAACCTGCACCTGCCGGCGCTGTTGCCCGACGCCTACGCCCCGGACGTGAACGAGCGCCTCTCGCTCTACAAGCGCCTCGCCCACTGCACCGAAAGCGGCGAAATCGAGGCGCTGCGCGAGGAACTGATCGACCGCTTCGGCAAATTGCCCACCCAGGCCGCCGCCCTGATCGAAACCCATCGCCTGCGCCTGCGCGTGCAACCCCTGGGGATCATCAAACTCGACGTGACGCAGGAACAGGTCGCCGTCCAGTTCTGCCCGCGCCCCGCAGTCCCGGCGGAGCGCATCATCGGACTGATCCAGACCGACCGCCGCTTCCGCTTGGGCGGCCCGGACCGCCTGATTTTCCGCCGCGAAAGCACCACCCCCGAAGAACGCCTGCACGCCGTGAAGGAATTGCTGCGCGCGCTGGAAAAGGAAGAAAAACCTGCAAGCGGCAGGAAATAGGCTGGCTCAATCCCATTGCCCCGACAAGTATGTAGGATGGGTAGAGCGTAAGCGAAACCCATCGGAGTTCCAGAGGGAGAAATGATGGGTTTCGCTTCGCTCTACCCATCCTGCGTAATGACAGTGTTTAAGGATGCTCTGAACAAGTCACCGCGCCGCGTGCCTCCTGCCGAGCCGCCTCAAGGGAGGCACATGCCCCCTCGGGGGGCAGCGAACGACAGTGAGCGTGGGGGGCGTTATATTCATCTGCGGAGTTGGGCGGTCTGCGGCGTTGCAAATCCTCGCCATAGCGACGGCTATGGCTGCGGCGTAGTTTGCAAATTCGGCCTTGCATCCCATCCCA
>Ga0123357_10009793_pt1 | contig 12122 bp, 11 predicted proteins | sample TergutEmb28metaG_FD_89873 | JGI IMG/M metagenome (GOLD analysis project Ga0123357, IMG submission 89873) | Embiratermes neotenicus P4 segment gut microbial communities from Petit-Saut dam, French Guiana - Emb289 P4 | ecosystem: Host-associated > Arthropoda: Insects > Digestive system > Gut ...
CGGAGAGTCTATACCATGTTTAAAATATTCAGTACCTATATTTGTTGAATAAATATATAAAATGCAACGTTTAGAGGTTAGTGGTGCGGTACGACCACTATAGTCGTCGTTAGGCGTCAAAGGGACATGCTGACACTTTGGGATAAAGGGGACAGGATACTGTGCTGATGAAAGTATAAATTTACCAGTGATGAAGCACTTGATTTAGACACGAAACATGCATTTAATAAGACAAAATTTCATAAACAATTTAATTTAACATAAAGCTCCTTCTGCAATATTCTATACTCTCTCTGCACTTCTACGTAGTTCACTCACCAACAAATGCACTATTTATTAACTTGGTTAATAGTTTTAAATTTACATTAAAATACACAATAATATCACTCCTACATGTTTCATTCTTCAATGACCATCATCAGAAGCTTTATCTGTACCTAACTAAAGTTACATTTATGTTAAAACACTCCGTAAAATTACGTCGTTCTATATATTAGGTGATGTGGCAGCATGTCATAGAGTGGCATGTGTGTTGTGTGCTGTGCAGAGTGAGACTACTCTGCACAGCACACATAAATATAACTTTAGTTAGGTACAGATAAAGCTTCCTGATGATGGTCATCAAAGAATGAAACATGTAGGAGCGATATTATTGTGTATTTTAATGTAAATTTGAAACGTTTAACCAAGTTAATAAATAGTGCATTTTTTGGTGTGTGAACTATGTAGATTTCAAAATGCATGGTGCAACGCTAAAAATCTCTGCACTTCCTTCACTTGTCTCTGGACAAAAACTGGTGACATATTTGTGACACTATATTAATACCAACTGTATGACATTTGTGTAACAACAACAACAACAACAACAACAACAACAACAACAACAACAACAACAACAACTCAAACTCACGCACCTCACGTGAAAAGCCATGGGCAGCCGCAGTTCCTGATTCAGGAACAGAGCTAACAATGTCAGCTTTTATCCATGCTTCCCTTGCCAGTACTCGTCCACACTGCATCCTCACAGAATATACCATCTGACCTGTAAAGAACACAGACTGAAGATCCTGCAAAATCCAATTTACAATTGCAACTGCAATACAATACATTTCATTTGACAGTGTTCCCCAACAGGTGGTGAACACACTCTATTATATACGAGGGTTATCTAGAAAATAAGTTCCGTTTGCGCATATTGCCTCTGCAGCGCTCTGGTCACGATGGTGCGCATGGGTGCCGAGCTTGTTGATTCTGTGGCAAGGCACAGACAGAATTTGCAAACATTCGAACAGTGTTTACGCATCGTGCTGTGTGTTTATAATGTTTAAGAAAATAGAGAATCCCGCTGCATGTGAAATCTGGTCTGTAATCCATTTCTTGAATGCAAAGAACATGACACCGGCTGAAGTTCATCGTCAACTTTGTGACGTGCATACAGAACATGCCATGAGTAGTTCAATGGTACGGAAATGGGTGCGACTGTTTAATGAAGGATGCGAAAATGTGCACGATGAGCTGTGGAGCAGCCGACCATCTGTGGTGAATGAAGATTTGGTGCGTGCAGTTGAAGAGAAGATTAGGGAGAACAGATGATTCACCATTACGCCATTTTCCCTGCGTTTTCCTCAAATTTCATGGTCACTTCTTCAAAAAATTGTGTCCGAGGTCAAAGAGGCCATTACCACTTGCTTTGCATCGCAGGCGGCATCATTCTGCGACGAAGGGATACAAAAACTGGTGCAACGCTATGACAAATGTCGAAAAGTAGTGTACAGTATGTACATCAAATGGCAATATACATGGTTTGTAATATATTCTTGTTTTTTTTTTAATAGCCCATCGGAACTTGCTTTCTGGATAACCCTCGTACATACAACCAAACACATTAATACACCCAAATGCAAACACAGATACAAACATATAAAATCATGCAAGTGCATACATACTTCACCATAATTGAACTGCTGATTATAAAACAGTAATTCAAATATGATGAAATGTGTATGCACTGGCGTGCCTTTATATGCTATTCGGTATTTTTTTCTTTTGTGATCTGTATACTTTATCTGCCTTTCTGTATTGCAGTGTTCATGAGACTCAGTGGTTAGGAACAAGACATAAAAGCAAGTACTGTTTCGCAGCTGGTCATCGTAACCTTCTGAGAAAAGATAGTGAAGGTAAACTACCAACCCCAGATGTTTGCAAGATGGATATTTGTGCACTGCTTTTTAACCTTGAAATTTCAATTTCTATCTTCTTGGCAATTAACTTGAATCATGTTAGTACAGAGTGCAGAGGCAGGCTGGAACAGTGAGCAGCACAGCACAAAAATTCCATTTTCTTTCCATTTTGAAAACACTGTCACATAACTCGTTGAAGACTCTTCAGTTGTTTCTAACCAAGCAAGTGGAGTGCAGTTTGGAGAACAGCCTCCATTCCTTCATCAACCATCCTAGCAATTTGAAAATGGGACCCAACATCACTTTGCAAGACAGTGTATTTCCAATAGAGTAACTGTTTCTGGGAAACGTACAGTGATGCCTGGCCATTCCAATGTGAACCAAGCAGCGACTGGACCTGCAGTGGCAGTTAACTCAGGTGTCAAGATATCTGCATCCATCTAAATTTTAATACCACAACAAACCATCAATTTTTATATTTAAATAACAAACATTTAAGACTTACCAGTAATAATTATGTCTGCAGATTGTTGTATGTTTTGTAGGATGCAGGATAGAAAGAAATCAATACTCAAGAAACCCTGGATTTACCACATCAAGAATCACAGAAAAGACCGTCTTACTTGATTTGCTCTAGAAGTGTTAACTGACATACCAGATACACTTACTAATTAAAAAATCTTCACATTAATCTACTATGTGGGAATAATCCTGAACAGAACATGCAATTATATCCCACAGCATTAAAATATTTACGAACCCTCAAATATGCTGTCCGAACGAGCAAAGTACACATATTCAAATATACAAAAGGCTTGTGGTTTGGAATTTGGTCTTTCAACAATGCCAATGGTCTTGATGCCATGTTTAGTCAATTCCACAATCTCTCCAGGGCGCACCTCCCGCTCGTATCGTGCACCGATTGACAGGAAGCCACAAGACTCAGATGAGATAACCCAGCCTTCTTCCATTTGGTCTTCATTGACATCACCTGCAATATCAATCAGACCATGAATAATGCAACCAGTGCAACTGCACAGAAGTTACAACAGAAGCACAATGAACTGAGACACGATTCCACAAACGAAATGAAGATATACAAAATATGATATATTTTACACAAGAAAGCATGAAAAAAATCTGTATAAGAGTACGTGCATGGTCCAGGAGAATGGCTAAACCAAAACATAATAACAGAAGTCATACTGTGGTAAGCTGCAGTGGCATACCCAGGAATTTTGTTTGGGAGGGGTTCAACAAATTCAGCTGAGGACAGAGGATAGAGAGAATGGGGATCTGGGGGTGGTAGCCCCCTAGTCAGGGGTTCTGGAGGCAGCTGTAATTTCGTACAAGAAATTTCATTTCATATAGTAAAATTTTCTTAATTTTTGGTACTTTAAGACTATTTATGATGACAGCCAATTTATTTGTCATTGCAAATGTAAAACAATTGCGAACCTAGGTAGTTTTAGAATTTTACTGCCCTTTTTCCGAACATCTTGGGGTGTTGGCGTCCTAAATTCAGCAATTTTCAAAAGTTTTCACAGTCGGGTTGGGTTTGGCAGGATTTTGGAGGCCCCCCCCCTGCCGGTAGACCACTGGTAATCAGTGTTATGACACTGGGTTGTCACCTGATTCAAACATACCACTTCGACCTCATGGCTAAAGTGAAGCTGACAAGCAACTATGTTCCTCCAAAACAGTGGTACCCCACATCCTACATTACAGTAACGTCACAACCCAGGAAACTGTGATATGAATTTCACGACAACGAACCACACAATAATAAAAATAATGTTAGCCTAATAGGGTACAGGGTATTTTCCCGCTGCTATGGACTCCGGATGTTTCTAACTACAGTTACTAAGGTCTTATTGGACACTGTTCTGAATCATGATACAGTAAAGAACAGAATAATTTCCTGGTAATATTGTTACTGTAACAACTAGTCTCACATAAATGCACATAATAATGCCACTCAATTAACTTGCCCTGTACAAATACTGAGTTTTGAAACGGCATGCCTACTGATGAGACACCAACTTTGTTACACATACATCAGATGATAAGTTATACATTAATGAAATAAAAACTGATATAATGAACATGAAATAGTATATTAAAACAATCTATTCTTACAATAAAACCAACTAGATGCACTAATTTCTCAAATTTACTTTTGGAATAAAACTCTACATCTTTCAGACAGTTCCTCTGTCCATCATCAGGAGTTTTTCACTGTACACACAGCAATGGTATATGTCATACAGGTTTGCTGACAGCTTGTGATCAGTAGGATCACGATGGAACTGCAGTTCCTTCCTGATCCTGCTCACAAGCTGTCAGCAAACATGTATGACATATACCATTGCTGTGTGTACAGTGGAAAAACTCCTGATGATGGACAGAGGAACACTCTAAAACATGTAGAGTTTTATTCCAAAAATAAATTTGAGAAATTAGTGCATCTAGTTGGTTTTATTACAAGAATTTATCATGATGCACAGTCACATGAATGTCTAAAACAATCTACTTATCTCATACTCTGAAACAATATTCCACATAATCAGAATGCTTAAAGCAAGAAACAATTTGCCTCTCACCATTTGTAAGTTTGAGGGGGACAATTTTCCCAATGCAGAGAGGTCTGTTGCCATACGGATCACGCACACCGTATATACGATCTTTCTGCATGATGACAAGTGAATAGGAGAGCGGTGCAAGTTGCATGAGGTGTTTAATTCTTGCTGGCCAGTCTGGTCCATTAATTTCACCTTCAGGAGGATTCAGACACAGAGCCTGTGTGATTAGTTCACTGTCAGAGTGAGTGGACAGGCCAACTCCTCGACCCAATACCTGCAGACACACCACAGTGTCACATCAATTTACAAGCCTTTCCTACAAGGAAAGAGAATTAAGACAAATTATGAAACTGTACATAATGTTCCTTGTAGGCTTTTGTTTTCAAAGTATATTAAAAGTTGAACATACTAAATAGAAAATACACCACTATTAACTGCCTCTGGACATGATTCTGAGCCAGTTCTGTTCTCCCACTCCATCCTAAAAAACTACTTTTCTAACATCCATCTTAGTAATATGCACCTCACTCCTCCGTCTTCAAAGTGACTTATTTTCACCCACTCATATTCTGTATGCATTTCTTATCTCCCCGTTCACATTTATAGGTCTGCCTAGAGAAATCTTCCTAACCCCCTCCCTTCTGATACATGTTTTCATATTTGTTTTAAGCAATGTACTGTAATTTTTAACTCCTCAAATGTGACCAATCCAGATGCATCTTATATAAACATATTCTTTCCCCCTTTTATCCTTAACATAGAATTATGTACAGCAAGGCAGCAGCTGTCACTGGTTGTTGTGCAGCAACTGATGTTGTCACTCTATGGTACAGAGTAGTCATTCTTAAAGACACAACATATGCTCACCCAATCCAAAAATTTCCTGCAATTTATGGTCCCAAAATTTTCATTACCATGTTCATAAAAGCCTGCCTGCCACTGGTCTATATTCCGCGGCAAATAAATCTAGTCCATAACCCGCTCCCATATTTCTTAGCAATATTATTATCCTCCCATCTATACCTAGGTCATTCAAGCAATCTCTTCCCTTCAGGCTTTCCAATAACACTCCATATGAATCTCTCATCTCTCCCCATGCATGCCACATTCCCATCCAGCTCATCCTCTTTGGTTTCACAATCCCGATACTGCTCATCAAGGAATACAAAATGTCAGATATACCGTTCAAAGTTTTAAGGCAAACACTTAAAACATATGTCCATAATGACAGAATTAATATATTCTCAGTATAAAAAGCACTGATGACAAAAATAACAAGAACAAAAACAACCAAACGCATACCATCTTGCGCAGGGATCCACAGTTTACAAGCTCTCCATTATGAGCAACAGCCAGTGCCCCATGGGCTGTATGGACAACAAATGGCTGGCAGTTAACTTCTTCAGATGCTGCACTTGTAGAGTAACGTGTGTGGCCAATTCCCAGGTTTCCTACAATTGTATAATAATGATCATAAATGCATGCCAACTAATATGGAACACTGCTCTAAATGTGCCTCAGCATGAAAAGGATTAAACAGTTGTCATATTAAAACAATTTTATAGTCTTTACCTGACCGATGATCTCCTGAATACTTGTAATGTAATTTTTTACAAGCTTAAATAATTCACAATTCCACTCACCTTTCAACTTCTTCATTGAATCATCAGTGAAGACATTATTGATCATACCCATGCCTTTGTGGACATGGAATGACTTGGCATTATTGCCCTCGCTTGTTACAATTCCAGCACTTTCCTGCCCTCTGTAAGAAAACCACAAGCTGCATTACCCACATGACTGCTGGTTAAAGATGTACTGGATTCCTGTCTCCACAACTATATTAACAATTCATAACAGTTTATCAAATTATGCAAAGCTTTACGTTTCAACTGCAACAGTCATCTTCGTGCCATCTGGCATTACAAAAATGTAAACAAACTGCAATTACATTAAAGCTGTGCTGCTGGATGGTTTATATTTCTGTAATGACACATGACCTGACAATGACAATTTTGGTTGAAACATGTAGTCATGCATAATTTGACACACTGAAGATGTGTCAACAATCTGACATGACAATTAATTAAGTATTTCTTGAATATTGTGAAGCACAACGGGATGCCTAGCATTAAATTGACAATGCTGAGCTCTGTGATTCATAGCCAAAAACCAAATACCTGTCGGATATAAACCTTAGTCATCTAACATGTGGCCACTTCGTTTGTTCCCTGTGCTTACTCCTCAGTAGGTACCTACTACCGAACATGAATCACGTTAAAAACATTCTGTAAAATACAACACAACTTTTTAACCACCTTCCTTTTCTATTGGGACTAAACCATCAAATGAGATCCCAGTGCCATTCTTCTGTGTCTCTGGGTGTCTCCAATTCAACGCTTGAACCAGCAAACTGCTCTTCACAGAACTTAGTACAGCCACCAAAGCACTGGAAATTATCTCAATACCATACATTTTAATTTCCTACAACAAGTAATAACAACATGGCTTTCTTATATGCCAACTTGTGACGTAGGAATAATACCACCACTTTAAGGTTAAAGCAACGGTGTATATAAAGCAAATCATTCAAGCTAGGTACATGAATTTTGGTACAAAACATATCATAAACGTTCCTACTGTAGCCGAACATTTTTTGATACATTGGTTTCTTAGGTTTGCTGGCATCAGTTATGGACGGTTCATCGCCATGTGTTGTAGGTTAATCTGTCAATGTATATTCAGAACCGTCGGTGATAGGTAGGAGGGGAGAGATTTAAACTCCGAAACGGTTAGGAGCTGATAACAGACGCTAGCAGTCCAGTAAGGAAGTCAGTTGTGTGCGAGTGTGGTGAAGGTGGGGGTACAAGTGACTGTGTTTGTTTAATAAAATATGATTTAGTTGTTTAACTTGATACAGCACGCCTTTTTGTCATTTTATCAACAATAAATTGAGTAAATAAAACAACAAGTAATAAGAAATAATTAAAACTATATGTGATTCGGTGAACTACACCCGTTTCCCGAAAGTGGATCACTTACCAGACTGTGCGCATCGTGACAAGAAAGTTATGAAGGGTGATCGTGTAGACTATATACCATATATGAAATACTGTTTGTACATCAAAAATTACAAGCATGGTGATAGTATGAAGTTTTGATGTTATATCCGACATAACATAAAACCAACAAAAATATTACAAATTCAATCTATATCCATCACAGACAACACGTATTTGTTACAGACAACCAACAGCTACATTATTTTGGCTTTTAACTAGGCCGTTACTAGACTGTACATGAGTTACAAAAAAGTGTAGAGAACAACAAGGCAGGTAATGGCATTCAAAATTCAGATATTAAAATTGTCACATTCAATATACATAAATATCATGAATAATACATTATAATACAAAACTTTTAGCAAACAATTATGAGACCATTATGGTTTATTGCCACCTGGAAAGGCAGGTGCACATCATATACAAACGTACCGTATATTCTCGAATCTAATCCGCACCCTTTGTAACGTTCAGAGGGTTAAAAAAATCAGATGCGGATTAGATTCGCAGTCGTGAGCTGGATTTTGGAAAAATGATAGAGCCGCTGTACATGCCGTAAGAACAATACAATACAATAATTTATTATTTTATTTATTATTTATAATATTATATAATATGTTATATAATATTTATAACTTATTATTCATCAGACTCGCCGTCATCACTCATAACTGAATCGTTATCCGTCACGCAGTCACTATCATCTTTGTCTTCACCATTGTCCTCCCATAGGTGCGGATTAGAACAGCGAACTAACTTTTTTCATTTAAGAAATCAGCAAAAACTAGTGTGGATTAGATTCGGGTGCGGATTCGATTCGAGAATATACGGTAACACTCTAATCACTAAAATCATAAGTGGTGGTCAGATACGTCATAACCCACGGATGTAAGTTCAGGGGGTTTAAAACAAAACATGTAGCTATTGGTTCTCTGTGACAAACACATGCTGCGATCAACATATGAGTCACATTCAGATAAAAACAACACTGACATATCTGCAGGGTAATAAATTTATGTAATAGGAATATAGATTTTATGAGTTCTGCTCAGAACTACTCCTTTGTACTAGACATGTAGCAATACCTGTGCTGCAAAGCCACAAGTCCAAGGCAGATTACTTGCCCTACATCTATCTGTGTGGGCCATTCTCCAGTAGCGATACAACCAAACACACCACATTCATGTGTGAGACCTGTCACCTCCTTGCCAATTACTGTTTTTGTTGATTCCTTCACCCTCTCAACTATTAGCTCTGTTGATTCACATGAAGACATTTCAGTATCACCTGAAAACAAATCATAAGTTGTTGCATAAAGAAAGTGGAGAGGAAATGACTGGCTTTGATCTATAGATGCAAGGACATGAAACAAGCACATAAAGCTATGTTGTGTAGATTGTAACAAACAGGATCACAAGCTTCATAAGTTTCTATGATATGATAATCAGGTTAAAAATTAATTATTTAATTTCATCTTGCTAATAAGAAGCACTACTAGAGATAACTTCTTATTGGCAAAGGTGCAGGTCAGTGGCATAGATAAACAGTCAGGGCCCTCCGTGACTAGACAATATGGGATCCCTCCTACAATTATTAGCGAAATTAGTCCCAGATCTCACAGGATACTACCTTGTGTCAGAAGAATGGAATCCTGCCTGAAAGAACCCAAAACAAATTTCGGTGCTATATAGGTTTGGCCTGTCCCACAGAGTAAATGGTGCACATGCAGTACCAACTGCAACAAAGCATTAATACTGCCTCATAATGGAATGTTGTTTTTTCCAGTAACTGCCGCCTGCAGTATATATCCCTAACCACAAAATGACTGCCATATGAGGACAGAATAATGCCAGTTCACCTCCTATACATACAAGATGTTGGGCATGATACACAGTAACTTTCTTATTTGTAGTTTATTTTATGATAGTTTCAGCAGCTTATACTACAAAGTGTTGAATGGTGGGATGAATGGTGATTGGGAATAGAGAGGTCCTGGGCCTATTCTGAGATGAAGTCAATTATAGGAAGCCTCAGTCACAACTGCCAGTGTCAAAGCTGAGATATGAATAAAGCGTCTTCTGAATAATGCACTTCACATACAGGGGCATAACTGAAATGTGCCACAAGATGTGTGTGAAGTAAATACATAAGGTTAAATGCCTGTCATTTCTGAACAGAACGCAATACAGCTACAATTCTTTTACCATTTTAAAGCCCATTCTAACCATTCAATGTCAGACTGAAACACAGGCCCTACCATTTTGCACACACCTCTGCAACCTGGAACACAAGAGACCTGACACATTTCCTTAAGAAGTCAAGAGAAACAGTGGCAAAAGTATCTAAAATTTGTTGTTCCAGTTCAAATGTTTCTGGTTTAGAGTGGCAGACTTCCTCTTTGGCATAACCAAACACACACACACACACACACACACACACACACACACACACACACAAATGGAGAAATGAAATCAGGACTTGGCAGAGGATTTCTATTGGTCCACCACGCCCAATCCACGGTCCAGAAAAATGGCTGTCAACTATGAATGTAAAGCAAATACACGATACTCACAAACAGAATGCTATACTGGTACAATTCTTGCACCATTTTAAAGCCAACACACCATCATTTCATGACAAATGTATTTTGTATTCATTTTGTTCAAAATAGTGCAAAAGTTTTTAAATCCATGCTCCAGAACATCTTTCCACTTAAATTTAAATCCTGGTTATTATGTTGTTTAACCTTCTGAAGAATGGAATTTATTGCAAAATTCAGTTCTGAACTCTCAGGTACATTAATGGAAAGTAAACAATCGATGTTTGCCGTAAGAATCTTGTGAAATACATGAAAACAGCATGCGGCCAAAACACAGAGTTTTTCTTAACGTTAAAGCGGGAAGTTAATACTTCGACCGTGGGGTAGGCCCACATAAGATATGCCAGCATAAGTCACTAACAATGGTGAAACACAGAACATGTGGTGAATATTTGCCTCACACAAGTCTCATCTACTGTGCCAAAAATGGATCCCCTACAGGACAACAGCTATCATTCACATCTTACGAAAACAATTATTATGCACAGAGATCGCATCTTTCCTAACATAAAGATCATGACATATGATCCCAAATGACGTCGAGGGTTTTTTAAACTTAATAATATTACGTCAACATAGTGGCATGAATGCTGACGAAAGATTTCATCAGTTAAAAAAAAAAAGGTCGCTAATGCAACAAACAAGTGTCACTAAATGTACAGAGCCGAATAAGGTAATGAATGCCCTGCACAATTATGGCGCCCTCCCTCCCTGTTTAAATACCACAGCACACGAAATACTTAAGGAAAAGTACTGTATTGGGCCTAAAATATGCGTTTCATTTATCTCTCCAAACTGTTTTATAAATACTTTTTCGTTCTGACATACATGTTGGGAGAACCCTCTGTATGAGGCCTGGAAGAAATGTCGGTTTTTGTTTTTTGCAAAGTGTCCGTTACTTTTGTCCGACTTGAAGTATACGTCGACAAATTTTACCAGAAGTCCGAAAGTAAAAAATCCGTCCAGCGGTAGCTATACTTCCTGAAGTTTTAATAGGCGCTCGGTATGACGCAATTACGCTTGATAAATGCAGACGTCAGCGGCTCCATCCACCATTGTAAACAAAATCGCCACAGCTAACAACACTTCCTTCCCAACTCCCGTGAACCCAGTCTTTTTACAGCTGCCCGCAATCACTCAGGAGACTATCAAATTCGCCGTTCACTGAACACCTACGTTCATTACCGTGTTCACAGCAACCCCCTGCTGAGCCATATTAATCCAGTGCACGTTCTCCCATCCTATTTCCTTCGAGATCCACTACGTATCTACAAATACCCTACAGGTTTCCTCACCAAAACCCAGCATGCATTTCTCGTCCCCTCCATATGCGCCATATGCCCACCGACCCAGTTCTCCTTGATTCCGTAACCCGGATAATACATGATAAATACAGACGATGACGCTCCTCATTACTCCTTGCGCTCCACTGTGCTGTTGCTTCATTGCAGGTCCAAATACCTTCCTCACCATCGTAGTCTCGAACACCGTCAATAATATGTTCGTCCCTTAATCTGACAGACCAAGTTCCACACCCTGTGGGCTGGGTAGCGTAGTCGGTATGGCAGACTGGCTACGGGCTGGACGTTTCGGCGATCGAATCCCGGTGGGGGGCGAGATTTTCCGCACCTGTCCAGACCGGCCCTGGGGCCCACCCAGCCTCCTGTACAACGGGTACCGGGTCTTTCCCGGGGGTAAA
>Ga0123357_10009795_pt1 | contig 12120 bp, 10 predicted proteins | sample TergutEmb28metaG_FD_89873 | JGI IMG/M metagenome (GOLD analysis project Ga0123357, IMG submission 89873) | Embiratermes neotenicus P4 segment gut microbial communities from Petit-Saut dam, French Guiana - Emb289 P4 | ecosystem: Host-associated > Arthropoda: Insects > Digestive system > Gut ...
AAAATGTGTTATTCATGTGTATCAGCGATTTTTACACACACCAAACCCCCTCCTACCCCCAAGGGCACCTCACTCAAAACCCCCCCCCCCCCCCCCCCCCCCCCAGACATAGAAGACATTAATTGACAAAACCTGTGACTAAAAAACTTTTCGTGAGCCTTCAGTAGGACTCAACTCTGATATGGACTGACGGTCAAAGTTAATGCTGTATTAACTTCATATCGACCTGAAGACGGCTACTGAAACGTAAGCTGAATCATAGGAAAACCGTCAACCTACGGCGCTGCAAAACATCGTAATCCAAATTAGCACCTTGGAGACCAAATAACTGTGCACTTGGTGATTGCTGCAGTGAAGGACAGATGTGTTGGTTTTTACAGTAACATTTCTAACCATTTTGACGGCGGTACGCGATCCTGTAGCCATAATCGTGTAGGTATCTAGCCTCGCGTGTCCCTGAACTCCCTCCTGATACGAATACAATTGGCCAACCCATGGAGTTCGTAAACACAATCAATTAATCATCAGGTATTCATGGTAGCCTATTGTATTGTCCTATAGCAACAGTTTTTCAATACATATTTCAGCTTAAGTAAGCATGGCGGTATTATATCTCCAGGGATCTTCAGTAGTAATATCCACTAAACGAAAGTGTGTTCCCTGCCGATATAAAACAAAAACCAATTTAAAAAATGAAAACATGTGAGAATGGTTAGGCATTTTCTGTTCTAATGCTCATTTAAATTCCCGTGTTGATAGCTGTATGTGCGGTTCGTATGGTTTGTGATAGGTACTGCTGTAACAGTTACTTGTAAAGCAGCAATATTTTTTGTATCGGCATTTGTAGAAGAAGGAATGTTCGTCTTTGGTACAGTTATTACGTTACCGAACTGGTGGTAAATGAAAATATTTGTGTCACTGGATACTCCGAGGAGGAAACGTTGATATTAAGGAAGTTTGTGTTGAATTCGATTTCACAGCGATGTGCCAGGTGTACAGTGCGTTGAAGTTGCTCTTCTATGTATCGAAGGTACTGGGGTTCGCGCCTTACACCCTTCTGGAAAATGGAGTTCTTGTGCCTTCCCGCCCTGCCAAGAGATACAGCATCTTTCTGAGCATCTGCGTTTTCACCTCCAATGTAGATTCGTTCGAGATCATAAAAGTGAAGAACACTCTAATTGTTGATACCGGAATTGTGCTCATCTATTCGTGTACTTGGGTGACTCATCTGCTTGCTGTCGTCATATCCATACGTTCACATAACAAATTTGAAAAAATAACACAGAAATTTAACACTTTGGATTCCATGCTTCATCAAACAACTCATGCCCACAAGAAACAGTTTTATACTGTTCTTGCTCAACTGGCGGTTGGATTTATTTCTTCGGGTTCTGTTTTATTTTGGCATAGTTTTTATGTTGACAATAATGCAGATGATTTTTTTAACCTTGCAGTAAAATTGGCTCAGGTTTTTTTTAAATTTATTTGTCTTTTCGGAGATTTCATTGTCGTACTGCAGTACATAAATCTTTTGCTTTTCATCGGTCAACATTTTTCTCATATAAATATAAAATTTGCAGAACTAGTGCACTTGTGTTCACAAGGTCCATCAACTGCACATATTTCCTCCACAGTAACATTTCGTTCTGTCTCTACAATCACTTTTCCGAAACCGGTTGGACTTCAGTTACGAGATCAAGTGTCAGCTGTAGTGGACATTCACAATAAGCTGCTTGACACAGTTCCAAGTATAAATTCGGCATACTCACTGCAGATACTGTGCAGCGTAGCTAAAATATTTGTCCATATTACATTTTCTCTTTACTATTTCCTGATAAGTTTATCCAACGAAGATGCTTCACATTTCAAAGTGCAAACATTGTTCTTTTTTTCGTGGAGCTCTTTGCAACTTATTTTGATTATAATCTGCTGTGACTATACAAGGAGACAGGTAAGTGTGTATCAATATTGCTGTTTGTTGTGAACAGTTCTGTTCGCCACAGAGAAGTCTTGAGCTGCAGAAATTGTGTGTGTCAAACTGTAAGCGTCTTGCAGCTAACGTGTATAATGTTGGCATTATCCTGTTACTACTTAATACAACTAAAAATATGTTTCCGAATGTAAAAGATTATGAAGGAATGCTTGCTCTCGCCTCTGTGCGGATAAATTTCACCCGTAAAAATCTGACGATATTGGATCACAACTAAACTGACGAGTCCATAAAATTAATGAGTTTAGAATTAATGTGCACCTTACGGTGCCATTATCCTGCTAACGTGGAGAATATGGTGAGCTCCTAGTAACGCCAGCAAATGGCAGATGGGATTTAACTCGGCGTTTAAAGGGTTAATGTTTTGGACAATTAAAAATTCCGTAATACACAAGTGCAGTAATTCCTACTCAACAGTAAAACAGCGGACAATATGGTACTTAATACTGGCGATGCAAACTTGTTTTATTGGTATCGCCATTCGTATAAAAAGTGTTCTATTGACCCCTGAAAGGTTGAATGATAATAACAAAATCATTTCGTGTGGCTGTGTATCATTCTGCTAACTTTGGGACTTCGTTGTAAAGTGGAGAGTTTATTGAACACACTGGACAACAAAATGTAACTTTTTTTCGATCCACAAACTTCAATAAGTAAACTTAGCAGTACTTTTTATACTGAATTCAGATATGAATACAGAATTCTTCTATCGGGCATAGTTTCAAAGATACAGAGGACTCTATTTGTGCAAAATGGTTCTTTAAGTACTAATGAAACAGGAAGAAACTTACCACTAAAATTTAGAGGCGTATGACTTTCGCCGGTAATTGGCTTCAGGTACATCCCTCTTCAGTGTCCGGCAATAGTCTGCCAACATATTTGAGGTCCACTTACCTTGATACCGCTTTTCCATAGCCAAAATATCTTGGTGAAATCTTTCATCGTGTTCGTCACTCACTTCTCCGAGATTTTCTGGGGAAAAAATCCAATTGGGACTCCAAAAAGTGGATTTTCAGACTCATATTTAATCCCATAGCTTTGTACGAAATCAACAGGTCCTGCGTAACATCCTGATAGTTCGCTGCTTTGTGATTTCCTAAGAAGTTCTTGCGAATCCTCTTAAATGTCAACCATGCATTTCTTTCAGTCTCATTTAGGTCTTCATAGAACCGTTTGTCTTGCATCAGTTCCCTGATCTGGGGTCCTATATACGTATATATGCCTTCCTTGAATTTTGCGTCACTCGAATTTGGGAATCTATTCCTCAAATATTCGAAACCACGGCCGGTTTTATCCATACCTTTAACAAAGTTTTTCATGTGGCCCAGCTTTATGTGCAAAGGGGGCAGAAAACTTTTCTCCGGAAGAACAAGAGGAGGATTGACGACATTTTTTCTCCCCTGGCGTCAGTGATGTTCGTTTAGGCCACGGTTTATTTACATAGTGATTCTTCTTGTCCCGGCTGTCCCACTCACACAGGAAACAGCATTATTTTGTGTACCAGAGTTACATTCCCAGTAACAGTGCCACAACTTTCAGATCACCACATAACTTCCACTTAAATTTGTCATACTTAATCTTCCCCAACAGTAGCTTCATGCTTTCATAACTTTCCTTCGTGTTGGCTGCATAAGCCAAAGGAACGGAGGGGAATTTATTTCCGTTGTGGAGTAGAACCAACTTCAAGCTCACTTTTGACGAATCAATGAACGACCGCCACTAATCTGGGTTACATTCATGGCCAAGAACTTCCATGACGGAACACACATCATTGCAAAACACTACACCATCTTCATGGGAGAAGAACTCCTTGAATTCTTCACGGCGCCCACGGTAAAAACACAAGTTATTGTTCTGGCGCAGAAGATTCCAGCCCTTTAACCTGGAGCCTAAAATTTCAGCTTGCTTCTTTGACAGGTTCAAATCGCGGACGATATCATTCAGGTCCCCTTCAGTCAGCAGGTGTGGTTCATCGGAAGAAATGGCTCCTGAAAAAGTTGGATCACAATCCATATTTTTGTTATCTTGGCCTACATCATCATTTGACTCACTGTCACTCAGCGTCATGTTTGTTGGAGGCTTTGGCACAGGTAACTCCGCACTTGAGGTACTGGCCTCATCGCAGAAGGTAAATTTGGATATTGAACAGTGTGTTTGGACATTGCTGTTACACCAGCTATATTGGTCAGGCAGAAGTAGCAATCTGTAACACGGTCCGTGGGCTGTCTCCGAACAATTGGAATTCCGAAAGACATACAGCGTGAACCTTTTGCCCATTCCGCAAGACGCCTGGCACATGTCACACAACAAAAATGGGGAGCCCAGCTCTTGTCCTGATCATCCACTTTGCAGCCGAAATAATGCTCAGAGCATTTCTTCATCAGGGGTGTGAAAGACCGTCTTCGGGATTTAAATGTCACCTCACCTCACATGTAGCAGAATGCTTCCGATGAATTGACGCATTTCCTTAGCATATTACTGGTGGAACAAACACTACGCACTTCTGAGACGATAACACACTGGGCTCTGGCCAGCAATCTGCAGAGGACTGTTAGTCACGCGAGTATGACACGTGACAGTTGGCTTCTTACATCATGTCCGGACTACCTCCTACAGGCCCCCAGTGACTGACATATGTAGGCGTGTGCGGTCACATAGTCTGATGCAACGCAAAAGATGTGGGTGGTAGAGAAATTCTTGAAACATATTCGAATTCAGCGCCCAAAAATACGCCATAAACAGACGATTTTCCTCACGGGACAAAATCTTTGTAGACCAGTGATGTTAGCATTCATTTAACCTTTGTTTTCTTTTGCGTGTAAAACTTGATTTCTCGCCCTAAGAAAGGAAAATAGATATAGAGGAGTTAAAATGTATTTGGAACTGAGAGCGAGGAAGTAAGAAGTGGCTGAAGAAAATTACACCAATAGATTTTCATGTTGAGTACATGAAGGAGGTTATGATGGAGGGTTATTGAATACATAATGTGATGATGTGCAATCCACATTAAGTAAAAAAAAATCTTACAAGTGTTCAGTACGTTCCATGTGGTACTTTTCAGATACCTAAATTCGTCTGTCGAACAAATACATTTAGCCTTTAATTCCTGAGCCAAATGTTTTGTCTTTGTATGTCGTTGTAATTGGACATTATGAAAGGACTTGCACTGCAGACTGTGTAATAACGAAGTTATGTTTGGTAGTGAATGAAATGAATGCGAGTTGCAGCCGGTGTTCAGTGGGCCTGGATAGCTCAGTCGGTATTGCGACTCGCTACGGGCTGGAATATCCGGGAATCGAATGGTGAGGAAAAACCTTTTCCTTACTCGTCTAGACCGACACTGGAGCCCACCCAGTTCCGCTAGTATGGATACAGGGTTTGTTTCCTACCCCCACCTAGTGGGGAGATCAGAACTGTACCTTTGTCTCCCATCTGGGCCTTGATGGCCTGCTCTAGGGTGACCTTTACATTTACCTGAATGCAGCGTGAGTGACTGGAAAGTAATGGGAATGAGCCAATGTTTCGAAATAACGAGATAAAAATTGCCTTTTTAAAATGTATTTTTTACTGCATATTTTTTATTGTAATATATAGCATGGCCCAATGTCATGGTATAGAACCTATCTGTAACCTCCGCTCAGTGCGCGAGTGTGTTTATATGTGTGTGTCTGTGTCTCAAACCTCCTTCGGCAAGAATGCCGGCCCGAGACATGCGGACGCCCCTTTGAAACGATATTCTTTAACTTCTTCGTGCTAGATCTTGTCTGACGAACAATTTTGATGGCCCTCGCCTAAATTAAGGATTATTTTCGGACAAATTCATTCGCATGTGGAAAACCTGAGTTCATCAGCACCATAGTTCCGATTATTCCAACAACGTCTTAGCTCCCCTTACAGGTATGGCGTCCCGGGCAGCTGCCCGGCTGGCCCGCGCCTTAGACCGGCCCTGTTGGGCGGGATTTTAAGTACAATAAGGCACAGCTAATCTGCTCCACAAATCTGTACACTACGCGCCCATGTAGGTTTGTACGTGTGTTTCATACTGCTTATAAAAATCTTAACCCTACGTAAGTGCATAATCATGACAGGAAAAATTGTACGTGTATGTAGTCGACGGAGATTTCTGATACTGGCAAGACCCATTCTGTCTCCAGAGAGCCCCCCCCCCAACACAACGAAGGAAAAAATTTGCAAAACCGGACACTAAAAATCTAGTCTTGAGCCACCAGGCGGGCTCAACACTGATATGGACTGATGGTCAAAGTAAATGTGATATTGCCTTCCTATTGTCCTGAAAACGGCTACGGAAACATAAGCCCAATCGTAGAAAAACAGGCAACCTACGGCACTGCAAAACCTCGAAATCCGAAGTGGCACGTTAGAGACCAAATAACTGTGCACCTGGATATTGCTGCAGTGAAGGACAGATGTATTGGTTTCCACAGTAATATTTCTAAGCATTTTGATGGCGGTACGCGATCCTGTAGCCATAATCGTGTAGGTATCTACCCTCGCGTGTCCCTGAACTCCCTCCTGATACGAATACAATTGGGCCAACCCATGGAGTTCGTAAACACAATAAATTAATCATCAGGTATTCATGGTAGCCTATTGTATTGTCCTATAGCAACCCTTCTTCAATACATATTTCAGCGTAAGTAAGCATGGCGGTATTATATCTCCAGGGATCTTAATGTATTGTCCTATAGCAACGCTTTTTCAATACATATTTTAACGTCGGTAAACACAGCGGTATTATATCTCAAGGGACCTTCAGTAGTAATATCCACTAAACGAAAGTGTATTCCCTACCGATATGAAAAAAACACTAATTTAAAAAATGAAAGAGTGTGAATCGTTACGCATTTTCTGTTCTAACGCTCATGTAAATTCCCGTATTGATAGCTATATGTGCGGTTCGTATGGATCGTGATAGGTACTGCTGTAACAGTTATTTGTAAATCAGCAATATTTTATTGGTCGGCATTTGGAGAAGAAGGAATGTTCGTCTTTGGCGCAGTTATTAAGTTACCGAACTGGTGGTAGATAAAAATATTTGTGTCACTGGATACTCCGAGGAGGAAGCGTTGATATTAAGGAAACTTGTGTTGAATTCGATATCACAGCGATGTGCCAGGTGTACAGTGCGTTGAAGTTGCTCTTCTATGTATCGAAGGTACTGGGGTTCGCGCCTTACACCCTTCTGGAAAATGGAGTTCTTGTGCCTTCCCGCACTGCCAAGAGATACAGTATCTTTCTGAGCATCTGCGTTATCGCCTCCAAAGTGAATGTGTACGCATTCATAAAATTGGAAAATACTGGTATTAATTTTACAGGACTGACACTCATGTATTCGTTTTCTTGAGTGACTCATCTGCTTGCTGTCGTCATATCCATACGTTCACATAAAAAAAATGAAAAAAACAACACAGAAATTTAACACTTTGGATTCCATGCTTCATCAAACATTACACACCCACAAGAAACAGTTTTATACTGTTCTTGCACAACGGGGGGTTGGATTTATTTCTTCAGGTTCTGTTTTATTTTGGAATAGTTTTTATGTTGTTGGTAAAGCAAGTAATAGTTTTAACTTTTTAGTAAAATTGGGTCATGTTGCTGTTCAATTTATTGGTGTTTTCGGAGATTTCTTTGTCGTACTGCAGTACGTAAATCTTTGCTTTTCACCGGTCAGCGTTTTTCTCATATAAACATAAAATTTGTAGAACTATTGTACTTATGTTCACAATGTCCATCAACTGCACGTGTTTCCTACACAGTAACATTTCGTTCTGTCTCTACATTCACGACTCCGAAACCGGTCGGACTTCAGTTACGAGATCAATTGTCAGCTGTAGTGGACGTTCACAATAAGCTTTGATACAGTTCCAAGTATAAATTCGGCATACTCACTGCAGATACTGGGCAGCGTAGCTAAAGTATTTGTCCACATTACGTTTTCAGTCTACTTCTTTATGGTAACTTTATCCACAGAGTTTAATGTTCTGTACATAGTGCATACTTTGTTCGTTACTTTGTGTAGCTCACTGCAGCGTATTTTGATTATAACCTGCTGTGACTATACAAAGAAACAGGTAAGTGTGGCTTAAGATTGCTGTTTGTTGTGATCAGCTCTGTTCGCCACAGAGAAGTCATGAGCTGCAGAAATCGTGTGTGTCAAACTGTAAGCGTCTTGTAGCTAACCTGTATAATGTCTGCATTATCCCATTTCTACTTAATACAACCAAGAACAAACATCTCTGAGTCTAAAAGTAATGAAGGAATGCATACTGTCGCCTGTGTGCAGGTAAATTTCACCCGTAAAAATCTGACGATATTGTATCACAACTGAACCAATGAGTTCATAAAATTAATGAGTTTAGAACTAATGTTCACCGTACGGGATTAACGTATATTAAAGTTTTGGACAATTAAAATTCCAAAACATATAAATACAGTAACTATTACTCAACAGTAAACCTGTGGACAATACGCTACTTAATACTGGCGATGCAAACTTGTTTTATTAGTAACACTGTTCCTATAGATTAGAATTGTTGTATTAAACCAGAAAGATTGAATGATAATAACAAAATCAATTTGTGTGACTGTGTATCATTCTGCGTACTTTGGTACTTCATTGTAAAGTGAAGAGATTATTGAATATTAACCTTAATTCAACTTTTGGTTTTTTTGTATAAAACTACATTTCTCGCCCTAAGAGAGGAAAATAGATAGAGGGATTAAAGAAATTTGGAACTAAGAGCGAGGAAGCAAGAAATCCCTGAAAAAAATTATACCAAAAAGTTTTAATATTGAATACATGAAGGAGGTTATGATGGATGGTTATTGAATACATTTTATGATGATGAGTAATACATTTGAAAATTCCTTTTGTGAGTAAAAAATTCTTACAATTGTTCAGTACGTTCCATGTGTTACTTTCCAGATACCTAAATTCGTCTGTCGAACAAATACATTTAGCCTTCAATTCCTGAGCCAAATGTTTTGTCTTTGTATGTCGTTGTAATTGGACATTATGAAAGGACTTTCACTGCAGACTGTGTAATAACGAAGTTATGTTTTGTTAGTGAATGAAATGTATGCGAGTTGCAGCCGGTGTTCAGTGGGCCTGGATGGCTCAGTCGGTATTGCGACTCGCTACGGGCTGGATTATCCGGGTATCGAATCTTGGTGTGTGCAAGATTTTCCTTACCCGACTAGACCGACCCTGGAGACCACCCAGCTTCCAGTGTTATGTATACCGGGTTTGTTTCCCACCCCCACCTAGCGGGAAGATCAGAACTATACCTCTGTCTCCCTTCTGGGCCTTGATGTCCTGTTCTAGGTTAAAATTTACCTTTACCTGACCTTACCCAGTTTTACAAATATAGTTACGTGGGAGGATATATTTATCTAGACTTTTGCGGCCTTCACTACGACCAAAATTCATCCAAATATTTTCTCGCTATTAGCCACTTCATTTCGGAGCGAATCTCTAACGTTTAGGACATTTCTAAGTCATAATGAACGGTGTCCGAAATGTCGAAATTTTCTTCGAAACGAAGTGGTTCATTCCTTACAAAATTTTTGTAACAATTACCCCATCATCTTTAACCTTTGTTTTATTATGTAGAAATTCTGAAAACACTTCTTAGCTGGATTGTAGTCTAACACAACTGTGTCAATATAAGTATATTTATTGACTTATTTTATTACAACTACATGTTTCGGCCTTTATAGGCCATATTCAGGTTGTCTTACGAGATGCAGATGAGTTCTATTGATCTTAGGTACTTATACGTGTGTTTTCAATAAATATACTTATATTGACACAGTTGTGTTAGACTACAATCCAGCTAAGCTCATTCACACACAACGGGGATGACACACCTCCTAGATTCTGAAAACACATTTGCAGTTTTCTTTCAATCTTTGCTTCGTTGCAGGCGAATCGCTCGGCCATTCTGGTACATAAGTTACTGAACAAGACTAAGGATGCCGAAATCAGGGATGAGGTATGTTACGTCAGTGTTTGCTGGATCGTCAAATTTGACATCTCATAGAAACTTTAAAATTTAATGCCTTAATATTTTTCAGTATCTTGTAATAGTACATATTTGTTGTGGGTGAAATATTGTGGAAGTGTGTCGAACGTTGTGTTGTACTCGTTCGTTACGTCAAATAGCATCACTCGCGCATTTCATTGCCAAACTTATGTTCTGCAGAAATGTCATCCTGATATATGTTGAACCCAGCACACTAGGTTTAAAAGTGTATCCGATGACGTAGGCAGCATTGTCTTCCGAAAGGTGGTTACGAATGGAGGCGAGGTTATATAGCAGGTCCAATATGTGTGCCAGTGTAACGAATATGTTCTTATGGATCCTGAAGAATATGTTCATAAGAGTTTTTAGTAACTTCCCATTTAATTAACGAAATTATGCGATATATTTGTGGAGAAAATTTTTGAAAGGAAAATATTTAGAAGAATATATGGTGTTAAATATGAAAACGGGGAATGGAAAAGTCGGACGAATTGAGAAATAGAAGAGATGAGCAAAGGAGAAAATATAGTAAAATGGATAAAAGGGCAAAGGATAAGCTGGTTAGGTCATCTAGAGAGAATGGAGGAGGATAGGATGCCCAAAAAAGATCTTCACTCAAGAACTGGAAGGGACGAGAAGAAGGGGAAGACCCAAGAAAAGATAGAAAGAGGAAGTAGAAAGAGATCTTCAAGTGCTGGGAGTGAGAAGATGGCAGATAGGAAAAAATGGAAGGACATTGTTCGACAGGACAAAGTCCACAGTAGGCTGTAGTGCAATGGAAGAAGAAGAAGAAGAAGAAGAATAATAATAATATTAAGAGATGCGAAAAATTAAATCCAGAATTACCTTGGCAAGAACAGCAGTCTTCAAGAAGAAGGTACTTTTCACCAGGATATTGCACTTAAATTGAGGAAAGCAATATGAAAGTGGTACATTTGGAGTATAGTTTTGTTTGTTGTTGAAAATTTGACACTTCAGAAAGTAGATCGGAAATACCTTGGGAGTTTTGAAATAAGTGCTGTAGAAGGTCAGATGGACGGATCATGTGAAAAAAAGAAGTATTACAAAGCGTCAAAGAGGAGAGGAATATCCTGCGTGCAATTACAAGAAAGTGGGCAAAATTTATTGGTCATATCTTACACACGTACTGCCGTATAACACACGTTCTTGAAGGGAAGATGGGGGGAAAGGTACAGCTGACTGCAAGACGAGGAAGAATGTATGTATGAAGCTACCGGATAATTGTAAGGAATAGCGATGATACTGCAAATGGAATGAGGAAGCAATAGATCGTCCTCTGAGAGGAACTCGCTTCGTAAAAATCAGTGGATTTGTTGTAAGGCACTACAAAATGAATAAACAAATGGAGAAACCAGTTCAAATTGAAAGAATCTCCATCACGCCCCCCAACGATTTGCACAGAATTGATTAATGACAAGTTACTGTCGAACTCTAGAAACACGCTGCATGTGGACGTACTGCAGCCAGTAAACAGCTGACGGCAATATGACTGCTGTAACAGGAATAATTATAAAGACACTGATCGACAGTAGAAGGTTGTGTAGTTGAGGTTCATATCTGGATGTACTGGGAATTTAGAAAGAACAGTTGCGGGTACTGTAATGTGGCATGTAATAATTATTGTAGATTTCCAAGTTTTGGCCGAAAGGTTTTTAAGAGTTGTAATGTGTTGTGTGAATGACCCTGTATCTCTGTGTTCTAGCTTCAACTGTTCTCACTGCAGCTGTTCCATCGGAAGGTCCAGTTCACAGCCTGCGGGTTCTTTCCGCTGGATTTTACCCTTTTATATGCGGTGAGACATTTGTGTATGATTTATGAACAGTAATGTTATGTTATTCACAACAGTCGATAAATTTGTTAAGCGTTTCGTTTGTTGTACGCAGTAGATATGTTTGAAGGAGTGTATATGCTATTTCGAATTGGACGTTCATGTGACCGCGCATCGTGATAAATACTTATAATAAAACCAGATAGATGCACTAATTTCTCAATTTTATTTTTTGGAATAAAACTCTACGTGTTTCGGACAGTTCCTCTGTCCATCATCAGGAGTTTTTCACT
>Ga0123357_10009796_pt1 | contig 12120 bp, 5 predicted proteins | sample TergutEmb28metaG_FD_89873 | JGI IMG/M metagenome (GOLD analysis project Ga0123357, IMG submission 89873) | Embiratermes neotenicus P4 segment gut microbial communities from Petit-Saut dam, French Guiana - Emb289 P4 | ecosystem: Host-associated > Arthropoda: Insects > Digestive system > Gut ...
AAAAAACAATTCACAAAGAGTTTATATCACTGCAGTACATTTACTGATCAGTATGATTGCCACATTTCATAACAACCAATCCATAACAGTTTTTACCACTGCAGTAGATTTACTGATCAGTAGAATTGCCACAGTCCATAAAAACCAGGTCACAAAGATTTTATATCACTGCAGGATTTTAACTGATCAGTAGAAATGCCACATTTCATAACAACCAATCCACAACAGTTTGTATCACTGCAGGAGATTTACTGATCAGTTCAATTGCCACAATTCATGACAAGCAATCCATAACAGTTGATACCACTGCAGTACATTTACCAAACAGTAGAATTTCCACAATTCATAACAAACATTCCACAAGAGTTTATATCACTGCAGTAAATTTATTGATTAGTTGAATTGCCACAATTCATGGCAACCAATCCACAACTGTTTATAACCCTGCAAGACATTTACTGAACAATAGAGCCCAAGATTTCTAAACTACCAATCCAAAATTGTTTGTATCACTGCAGTACATTTACTGATGAGTAGAATTGCCACATTTCATAAGAACCAATCCACAATAATTTATAAAACTGCAGTATATTTACTGATAAATAGAATTGACCCTTTTTGTGAAAACCAATCCAAAAGAGTTTATATCACTGCAGTACACTTACTAATAATTTGAATTGCCATATTTAATGAAAAACTATTCACAACATTTTGTATCACTGCAGTACATTTATTGAACTTTAGAATTGCCACATTTAATAACAACCAATCCACAACAGTTTACTATACTGCAGTACATTTACTGATCAGTAGAGCAACAATATTTCATAATAATTTATATTAATACAGTACATTTACTGGTTAGTACTATTGCCACATTTCATGAAAAGCAATCCACAAAATTTTATATCACTGCAGTATATTTATTGATAAGTAGAGCATGAAAAATTGATAACAATCAATCGAAATCACTGCAGTGCATTTACTGATCAGTAGAGCCCCAAAATTTTGTTACAAACAAAGCACAACTTTTTATACCACTGCAGTATATTTAATGATTAATAGACGAACAAAATTTCATAACAACCAGTCCAAACATTTTTATTACCGCAGCTCCTTTACCAATCAGTAGAGCACCAAAATTTCATAAAAAATAATGCAAAATATTGTATATTACAGCAGTAAATTTACTCATCAGTAGAGACCCAATAATTCATACCAACCACCCACAACTTTTCATATCACTGCAGTACATATACTGATCAATAGAAACACAAAATTTCATAACAACCAATCCACAACTTATTATATCTACTCATTACATTATCTGATCAATTGATCCCAAACATTTCATAACAACCAATCCACAACATTTTATATCACTGCAGTACATTTACTGATTAATAGAGCCCCAAAATATCATAGCAAACAATTCAAAACATTTTATATTACTGCAGTATATTTACTGATAAGTAGATACCAAAATTTCATAACAACCAATCCACAATATTTTATATCACTGCAGGATATTTACTGATCAATAGATCCCCAACATTTCATAACAACCAAACCACAACATTTTATATCACTGCAGGATATTTACTGATCAATAGATCCCCAATATTTCATAACAACCAATCCACAACATTTTATATCACTGCAGTAGATTTACTGAACAGTAGAGGCCCAATATTTCTTAACTAACAATCCACAACTTTCTAAATTACTGCATTTCATTTACTTATCAATAGAGAACCAAAATTTCATGACAACCAATCCACAAAATCTTTTATAACTGCAGTAAACTTACTGATGAATAGAGCACCAATATTTCATAAAAAAAACAATCCAGAACATTTTATATCACTGCAGTAAATTTACCGAAATTTCGAACGAAAAAAAATTTCATTACAATCAATCCAGATCTTTTTATATCACTGCAGTATATTTACTGATTAATAGATGCACAACATTTCATAACAACCAAACCAAAACATTTTATACCACTGGAGAAACTTTATTGAACATTAGAGCCCCAATATTTCATACCAAACAACCCACAACAGTTTATATCAATGCAGTACATTTATTGATCAGTAGAGTCACAAAATTTCATACCAACCAACCCACAACATTTTATATCAATGCAGTACATTATCTGAACAATTGATCCCAAATATTTCATAACAAGCAATATACAACATTTTATATAACTGCAGTATATTTACTGATAAATAGAGACATAAAAATTTATTTAAAAAAATACACAACATTATAAATCACTGCAGTACATTTACTAATAATTAGAGCCCAACGTTTCATAACGACCAATCCACAACGTTCTATTTCGCTGCAGTACATTCACTGATCTGTAGAGTCCCAATATTTCATAACCATCAATCGACAATATTTTATATGACCACAGTACATTTACTGATTGGTAGAGTCCCAATATTTCATAACAACCATTCCACAATATTTTATATCACCACAGTACATTTACCGATCAGTAGAGCCCCAATATTTCATTACAACCAATCCAAAATTTTTTAAATAAGTGCAGTATATTTATTGAGAATTGCTTCCCATCTTTTCATAACAACCAATTTACAACGTTCTATATCACTGCAGTACATTTACTGATCAGTAGAGCCCCATTATTACATAACAACCAATCCACAACATTCTATGTCATTGCCGTACATTTACTGATCAGTTATAACCCAACATTTTATAACAACCAAACCACAAATTTTTATCACACTAGAGTATATTTACTGATTAATAGAACTCCAAAATTTCATAACAACCAATTCAAAATTTTCTATATCACTGCAGTACATTTATTGATCAGTAGAGCCCCAAATTTCATAACAAATATTCCACAAATTTTATATCACTGCAATATATTTTCTGATCAATAGTTCCCAGGATTTTCATAACAAACAATCCACAACATTCTATGTCTCTTCAGTACATTTACTACTCAGTTGGGCTCCAATATTTCATAACAACCAATTCACAACCTTTTATATCACTGCTGTAGATTTACTGATCAGTACAGTCCCAAAATTTCATAACAATCAATCCAAAATTTTTATATTACTGCAGTATATTTACCGATCAATAGATCCCCAACATTTCATAATAACCAATCCACAACATTCAATATCACTGCAGTACCTTTACTGATTAGTAGCGCGCCCACATTTCATACCAACCAATCCACCACTTTCGATATCACTGCAGTACATTTACTGATCAGTATAAACGCAATATTTTATAACAAATAATCAACTATACTCTATTCCACTGCTGTACATTTACTGATCTGTAGAGCCCCAACATTTCAGAACAACCAATCCACAAAATTTATATCACTGCAGTACCTTTACTGATAATTAGAAATGTCACGATTCATGTAAACGGATACATAATGTTTTATATCACTGCATTATATTTACTGATCTGTAGAACCCAATATTTCATAACAATTATTCCACAACAGTGTATATCACTGCAGTACATTTACTGATCAGTAGATCCCTAACAATTCATAACAACAAATTCACAACAACTTATATCACTGCAGTACATTTACTGGTTAGTAGAATCCCAACATCTCATAACAACCAACCCACAACATTTTATATCACTGCAGTACTTTTACCTATCAGTACAGCCCTAAAATTTCATAACAACCAATCCACAACAATTTATATAACTGCAGTATATATACTGAGCAGTAGATCCCCAAAATTTCATAACATTTTATATCACTGCAGTATATTTACCTGTCTGTTGTATTGCCACATTTCATTAAAAACATTCCACAACATTTTATATCACTGCAGTACATTTACTGATCAGTAGATCCCCAACGTTTCATAACAACCCATCAACAACAATTTATATCACTGCAGTAATTTTACTGGTCAGTAGACACTCAAAATATCATAAGAAACTTTCCACAACATTTTATATCATTTAAGTACGTTTACTGATCTGTGGAGACCCAAAATATCATAGCAGCCAATCCAAAACATTTTATATCACTGCAGTACATTTAATTATCAGTAGAGTCCCAACATTTCAAACAACCCACCCCCAACTTTTTATATCACTGCAGTACATTTACTGATCAGTATAGCCCCAAAATTTCTTAACATCCAATCCACAACATTTATTTCTCTGCAGTACATTTACTGATCCCTAGAGCCCCATTATTTCATAACAACCAATCAACAACATTTTATGTCACTGCAGTACATTTACTGATCGGTAGAGCCCCAACAGGATTATACCCATCCACCCACTTATGTTCACCACAATCTCAACCTGCACAATTCCCAAAAACCAATAGTAAAAATCAATGGAACGTTATTCTTCTGTGTGACAGTCATATCCGTGGCTGTTCTGAAGAACTGGCAGATTTTCTAGGAAATTCTTTATGTGTAATTGGGATTAAAAATCCTAACACCAACCTGAAAACTCTTACTGACTCCATCAATCTAAAGACTTAAAAACTAACAAGGAAAGATATAGTTATTCTTTGTGTTGGAACTAGGAATATCGCTAAAAATGTGGCCAATATTGGACTAAGACATATTTCTCAATTTGTTATCACTGCAGCAGACACTAACGTGATTGTAATGTGTGCCCCCATGCGCTTCGATTTGCAGCCCTCATCTTGTGTCAATAAGGATGTTGCTTCATTCAACACGAAACTACTGAAATCAATGAAAATATTTAGTCTTGTACAAGCCTGATCTATGAGCACTAATCGAGACCACTATACTACTCAGAGTTTCCATACGACTGCACGAGGTAAACACTGGATCGCAAACACCTGGACCTCAATCATCAAATCTTTGCAATTTAGCTCTCTATCTACACCTATTATTCCCCTACCTGAGAAGAATAAGAGTCTTGAAAACCCTGTTTTCCCAACAAATAATAGCTGTGATAATAATCTGAGGATCTGTGTGGCTCAAGGCGATACAACTCTATGCCAAGAAGTTAATCTCAATGTAGCTATCAGTAATGAACCTGTAAAATGTTACTTTAGGGCATCTCGGCCAAAAAAAACCTCTTGATAAAAGGGAGGATTTTTTATGGTATTAAACAGTTCAACTATGATAATACTCTGAAACTAAAATCCAGCTGTAACAGTACCTCCAAACATAAATTGGTCAAGAATAGTTATATTAATACACCTAATTCCTCTTGCATCAGGACTTTGAACAATCACTCTGGCAACAAAGAAAGGGATTGTCCAAATAACTCCGGATCATTGAACAGTAATAAAACCTCACCCTTACTGATTTATCACCAAAATATTAGGGGATTGCAGAATAAAATTGATGAACTATTTATGCTTTGGTCATCTAACTTTCCCCACATACTTTGTTTCACTGAACACCACATTTATAATGATGAATTAAATTGCATATATATTAACTCCTACAACCTTGGGGCTAAATACTGTAGGGTTAACCGTAAATACGGTGGAGTCAGTATATTTGTTCATGAAACCTCATCATTCGCAAACACTGATTTGAGTGAATTCTGTTATGACCAAGATATTGAAATTTGTGCAGTAAATTCACATTTTTCTTCTTCCGATTTTTGTATATTGTCTGTATACAGATTTCCATCTGGGAATTTTATATATTTTTTAAGTTCCCTTGACACTATTCTTAACAGACTTTTTGATAACACTTTAAATATAATTATTTGTGGTGACTTTTACATTAACTAGCTGGAAAACAACAACAACAAACTTCAACTGGATTCCCTTCTAGCCTCTTATAACTTAAGCAGTGTAGTAGACTTCGCAACTAGAATCACTAACAGCTCAAGCTCTGCGATTGACAATATCTTTATAAACAAACATACAAATATGGGTTTTTCTACTCAGTCTTGCCCCAATGGACTATCAGATCATGACGCCCAAATCCTTACTTAAAATGATGTACAAATACAGAAACCCCCTGCACATCACCTCACAAGAAGAATAATAAATGATTCTACTATATTAGAATTCCAATTAAACTTAAGTTACGAGTCCTGGGACAATGTCTTTAATGGTGATGATGTAGATACTATATTTAACAATTTCCTCAACACGTATCTGAGAATATTTTGTCATACCTTTCCACTTACAAGATGTCAAAACGCTTACAATAATAAACCATGGATAACCCCCGGAATTATAATATCAAGTCATCATAAAAGAAATCTCTATTTACTTTGTAGAAGTACCAAAGATCCCATTTTAAATATCTATTATAAAAAGTACTGCAGGATTTTATCAGATGTCATAAAGATTGCTAAAAAAGTACTATAACAATTTACTTTTAACCTCCAATAATAAGTCAAAGACCTCATGGCACATAATTAAATCACAAACTAATAAAACAAAATGTAACCATGGTATCTCATCAGTAGAGATTGATGGAAAATCATGCAATGACTATCTCGATATAGCAAAAGCCTTTAACACATATTTTACATCATTAACTAAAAAAATTCTGTAAACCCAGTGAACATTTATTCAACACCAAGTAATGTCTGTCCATTAAACTACCTTAAACAGGTATTCATCAGACAGTTTCCAAGAATAAATTTAACACCTAAAACTACAAAAGAAATTACTGAAATAATTAAATCACTTAAATCAACTAACTCACATGGTTATGATGAAATACCAATTAATGTACTAAAACTCAGTCTGCCCTTTATAATATCTCCTCTCATTTATATATGTAATAAGTCTTTACTTCAGGGGATATTTCCAACACGACTTAAATTCTCCCAAATAGTCCCACTACTGAAAAAAGGAAAAAAATTCAGAAATTTCAAATTACAGACCAATTTCCTTACTCACATCTTTTTCTAAAATATTTGAAAAGGTAATTTTCAATATATTATGCAATCATGTTAATAATAATAATAATAATAATAATAATATTTTGGCACCTTAACAATACGGCTTAAGAAAAACTCATCTACGGAAGAAGCTTCATATAACCTTATAAACAATATTTTAATTGCTCTTAACAATAAATTTACTGTTGGAGGAATATTCTGTGACCTAACAAAAGCATTTGATTGTGTAAATCACTCTGTTCTACTCTCCAAATTAGAATTCTATGGCATTACAGGAAGTGCTTATAACCTAATGAAATCATACCCAAGTGATAGGTATAAAAGAGTTCTACTAAGAAACACTAGTTCTAAAAATTATCTTTCTGACTGGGAAAAAGTAAAGTTAGGAGTCCCACAAGGTTCAATTTTAGGTCCATTGCTTTTTCTCATTTACATCAATGATTTGCCAGTTCATTAAATAATTTATCTACCTTATCTAAATTGACACTTTTTGCGGATGATACCAATATTATCTTTACACATCCCAATCCTGCAGAATTTGAGGACAACCTTAATGAAGTGTTTGAGAAATTAATAACCTGGTTCCATATTAATTTACTGTCACTAAATTTAAATAAAACCTATTATACGCAGTTTTTATCAAAAACTAATTGTGCAGTTAACATGAATATAAACCATAAAAGTAATCAAATTAGCAATGTATGCCGTACAAATTTTTTAGGTCTGACGTTGGACAGTACACTATCTTGGAAGCCACATATAGACCAACGTATCTCCAAACTGAATTCAGCTTGTTATGTGATTAGGTGTCTGAAGTCGCTTGCTCCCTTGGAGACTCTACGAATGATCTATTTCTCTAGTGTTCATATAAGTATGTTTAAACTCAATTCGATGATACATTCTATTAATACTAGACAGTCTTCAGACCTGTATCTGCCCTCAGTGCATTTGACTAAGGTACAAAAGAGTGTATCATTCAGGAATCAACATCTTTAATTGTTTACCTGCTAGAATAAAAGGCCTATCTGGTGATGTAAGGAAATTCAAAACTGCCTTAAAAGGGTTTCTCTTGGAAGGGTCATTTTATACCCTTCAAGAATATTTTGACTGGGAACTTATCAATAAGTAATGAATGCAGTTATTGTGGTTGTTTTTTTGTAAATTATTTATTCATTGTATTCCTGCTATGGTCTGATAAAATTTGAATATACTTACACTAACTGGACTGTTGTAAAACTTCCTTTCATTTATGTACTAATTATCTATTCCATATATTGTGACTGTTTTATTCAGAAATTATTTCAACTATTTCAATTATTTATTAATTATGTATTACAAATATTGTGACTATTCCCACATCCATATGGAATACTATTTCAATTGGACCTACGGAAAATAAAGCTAAATAACTAACTACGTAAAAAGCTAAAAAACTAGCTAACTAATATTTCATAACAAACAAACAACAACTTTTTATATCACTGCAGAATGTTTACTGATCAATAGATACACAAAAATTTCATAAAAACCAACCCAAAACATATTATACCACTGCAGTATATTTATTGACAATTAGAGACTCAAAATTTCATAAAAAACAATCCAAAACAGTTTATATCACTGCAGTACATTTACTGAACAGTTGAGCCCCAACATTTCATAACAAACTATCCACAATTTTTATATAACTGCTGAACATTTACTCATAAGTTGATCCCAAACATTTCATAACAACCAATCCACAATATTTTATACCACCTGAGTACATTTACTGAACAGTAGAGCCCCAAAATTCCATAAAAACTAATCCAAAACTTTTTATATCACTGCCCTATATTTACTGATCAATAGATCCCCAGATATTTCATAGCAAACAATCCAGAAATTTATGTGTCACTGCAGTACATTTACTGATCAATAGATCCCTAAAATTTCATGAAAAATAATCCAAAATTTTCTATATAACTTCAGTACATTTACTGATCAGCAGAGCCCCAAAATTTCATAAAAAACAATTCACAACATTTTATATCACAGCAGCACACTTACTGATCAGTAGAGACCCAACAATTCATAACAAACAATACAAAACTTTTTATATAACTGCAGTATATTTACTGATTAATAAATTCCAAAATTTCATAACAAACAATCCACAATATTCTATATCACTGGAGGATATTTACTGATCAGTAGAGCCCCAAAATTTCATAAAAGCCAATCTAAAACGTTCTATATACCTGCAGTACATTTACTAATCACTAGAGCCCTAATATTTCATAACAACCAATCCACGAACTTCTATAACACTGCACTACATTTACTGATACGTAGAGCCCCAACATTTCATAACAACCAATCTACAACATTCTATATCACTGCAGTTCATTTACTGATCAGTAGAGCCCCAATATTTCATAACAAACAATTCACAAAATTCTATAACACTGCAGTATATTTACTGACGAGTAGAGACCCAAATTTTCATAACAACCAATCCAGAACATTCTATTTCACTGCAGTACATTTACTGATCAAAAAATTCTCAACATTTCATAACAAACAGTCCACAACTTTCTATATCACTGGAGTACATTTACTGATCTGTAGAGACCCAAAATTTCATAAAAACCAATCTAAAACGTTCTAAATCCCTGCAGTACATTTACTGATCAGTAGATACCCAACAATTCGTTACAAACAATCCAAAGCATTCTATTTCACTGCAGTGCAATTACTGATAATTAGAGCTCCAAACTTTCGTAAAAACCAATCCACAATAATATATTTCATTGCAGTAAATTTACTGATCAGTAGACCCCCAAAAATTTCATACCAAACAATCAACGACATTCTATAACACTGAAGTATATTTGGTGATCAGTAGAGCCCCCAAACTACATAAAAACCATTCCAAAACAATCTATATCACTTCAGTAAATTTACAGATCAGTAGAGTCCCAAATTTTCATAACAACCACTTCACAACTTTCTATAACACGGCAGTACATTTACTAATCATTAGAGCCCCAACATTTCATAACAACCAATCCACAAAATTCTATAACACTGCAGTACATTTACTGACCAGTAGAGCCCCAAATTTTCATAACAACCAATCCAAAACTTTGTATATCATTGCAGTATATTTACTGTTCAATAAATTACAAAATTGCATAACAACCGTTCCAAAATTTTCTATATCACTGCAGTATATTTACCGATTAATAGAGGCCCAAAATTTCATAAAAACCAATCCAAAACTTTTTATATCACTGCAGTATATTTACTGATAAACTGTGCTCCAACATTTCATAACAACCAATCCACAACATTCTATGTCACTGCAGTTAATTTACTGATTAGTAGAGCCCCGACATTTCATAACAACCAATCCACAATATTCTGTTTCACTGCAGTACATTTACAGATCAATAGAGACCCAAAATTTCATAACAACCAATCCAAAACATTCTATATCACTGCAGTTCTTTTATTGATTATTACAGCCCCAAATTTTCATAACAAACCATCCACAACTTTGTATATCACTGCAGTATATTTACTGTTCAATAAATTCCCAAATTTTCATAACAACCTTTCCACAACTTTCTATATCACTGCAGTATATTTACGGATCAATAGTGCCCCAACATTTCATAACAACCAATACACAACATTCTATATCACTTCTGTACATTTACTGGTCAGTAGAGCCCCAACATTTCATAACTACCAATCCACAACGTTCTATTTCACTGCAGTACATTTACTGATCAATAGAGTCGAAACATTTCATAACAACCAGTCCACAACATTCTATTTCACTGCAGTACATTTACTGATCAAAAAATTCCAACATTTCATAACAAACAATCCACAATATTCTATATCACTGGAGTATATTTACTGATCAGTAGAGCCCCAAAATTTCATTAAAACCAATCTAAAACCTTCTACGAGGTCTGTCTCAAAAGCAAGTGTACTAATTTTTTATTTAAATGTCTATGGGACTCACCTGAAATTACAAGTGATCTCCTTCAAATTATGTCCCTTGGGAAGTTACACAATGGTTCCAACGTTTTTTCCACTGATCATAGCAATACCGGAAGTCATTTTGTGTATGTGTGTTTAGCTCATCAGTTACAACTTTTTGTATGTTTTCTATCGTCCCGAAATGATGACCCTTCACCTTCAATTTCAACTTAGGGAAGAGGTAGAAATTGCACGGAGCTAGATCTGTGCTGTAGGGTGGATATGGAAGTACAACCCATCCATAACATTTTACATCACTGTAGTAATTTATTGTTCAGTAGAGCCCAAATATTCCATAACAAACATTCTACAGCTTTTTATAAAAATGCAGTATATTTACTGATCAATAGATCCCCAATATTTCATAACAAACAATCCACAACTTTCTATTTCACTTCAGTATATTTACTGATCAGTAGAGCCCCAGCATTTCATAACAACCAATCCACAACTTTCTATATCAATACAGTTCATTTATTAATCAGTAGAGCCCCAACATTTCGTATCAAATAATCTAAAAATTTTTATATCACTGCAGCATATTTACTGATCAATAAATCCCCAAAAATTCATAACAACCAATCCACAATTTTCTATATCACTGCAGAACATTTACTATTCAGCAGCGTCCCAACATTTTATAACAACCAATCCACAACGCTCCATATCTCGGCAGTAGTTTTACTGATCAACAGAGTCCCAACATTTCATAACAACCAATCCACAACATTCTATATAACTGCAGTTCATTTACTGATCAATAGAACCCCAATATTTCATAACAACCAATCCACAACAATTTATAACACTGCAGTTCATTTACAGGTAAGTAGAGCCCCAAAATTTCATAACAACCCATCCACAAAATTCAATATCACTGCAGTCCATTTACTGTCCAGTAGAGTCCCAAATTTTTATAACAAGCAAACCACAACTTTTTATATCACTGCAGTATATTTACTGTTCAATAAATTCCCAATATTTCATAACAATCATTCCACAACTTTCTATATCACTGCAGTATATTTACTGATGTATATTGCCCCAACATTTCATAATAACCAATCCACAACATTCTATTTCACTGCAGTACATTTACCGATCAATAGAGCCCCAAAATTTCATAACAACCAACCAACAAATTTCTATTTCACTGTGCAGTACATTTACTGATCAATAGGGCCTCAACGTTTA
>Ga0123357_10009797_pt1 | contig 12119 bp, 5 predicted proteins | sample TergutEmb28metaG_FD_89873 | JGI IMG/M metagenome (GOLD analysis project Ga0123357, IMG submission 89873) | Embiratermes neotenicus P4 segment gut microbial communities from Petit-Saut dam, French Guiana - Emb289 P4 | ecosystem: Host-associated > Arthropoda: Insects > Digestive system > Gut ...
AAGCAGAAACTGTCCAAACGATTCCGGCGAATATTATAACCCATGTGGCAGGACTCAGCAAATAGACACAATGTCACTGTATTTCCAGCTTGTCACATTCGTGTGCAGTCCTGTTGCGCATGAATGCTGGTCCGTCTTTCCCCCCTTAACGTTCCTACAGCACAGACAACGCGGTTTATGGAATGTGATTCAGTGTAACTGGAAGATTGGTGTCGTCGTTTCGGAGAAATATGCTATTGCCTTCTTCAGGGTATTCAATGACTACTCTGAAGGACGTCACCTTTTTTGTTACGGAACGTTGTGAGACCATCTAATGTAATGATCTTAAAAACTGCTTCTAAGTAATTTGTTTCATTTTATCATAGTTCGCTCAATTCTTCTTGGAACGAGAAGTGTTTCAGACAAATTTGTAGGGAAAATTGTCATTATTATCATCAGTCACTAGTTAGGCCTTAATAGACCTGTTTGGGTCTCGTCTAATAGTCTCATAAAAATGTCTTCCAAGACGCCTTCCTCTATTTTGTCCATAATTCATCATTTCTTTTTCCATCCAGCTACTGTCCACTATTGTTACATGGAGTAGCCAACTTGATTTGTATCCTTTTAGTTTGTCAACTATTTCCACTTTCATTTCTTCCACAATTTCTTAATTACTTTTGTGATCAAAAAGTGCTTACCTCGCTGTCCTTCGTAAAAAAATTCTTCTCGATTGATATGAGTCGATTTTTTGCACTTTTGTCTGATGGTCCAAATTTCGCTTCCATATAGAAAAATGGGGACAGCCAGTGTTTTATATACTTTTTCTGGAAAATTTCTGGACCGAATCTGATATTTGTGTGACCGTGCATCTCTGATACAATAATAAAAACAACAAATTAGTTGCAACCATAACAATTTATTAGTAATTTCAGTCAGCTCAACATGTTTCGGGCGATAATTTCGCCCATCCTCAAGAGCACTAGACTGTATTTACAGCTAGTGGTATAATACACCGAAGAAGTTACCTGCTGGTGACCTTGACAACAGCAGGCAACGTCTTCGGTGCTTTGTACCACAAGCTGTAAAAACAGCCTAGTGTTCCTGAGGATGGGTGAAACTATCGCCCAAATATGTTGGGTTGATTGAAATTACTAATAATTTGTTATTGATGCATCTATTTGGTTTTTCAGACTATTGTGTTATGGATTGAAGTTTGTTTTAAAATTCGTAATGAGATTTCACCGTCTGGGGGCAAATTGTGTTAGTATTATTTGAAATTCTTTTCATTTTCATAGGAAATTTCACAACAGCAATATATAAAATTCTGCCCATATGTTATCCGAAATGATGTAACATCTTGCTGGGTCTTGTCCTAAAAATGCCATCGTTATCAGATTTGTTCGGTGATATTTCCATTAGAAAATCGTTGCTGTTTTTAATGTAAATATTCTTCTCACAATTATTTTATGATTAATAAATAAACTTGGCTAATTTGTACAATTGTGTATTAATCATCGAATTGTTCTCATGTCAACGTCTGCCCTGTCACGTTAAACTGAATAATACGTTAAATAAAGACGTGATAACTTGAAGAACAAGACTTCCGAGCCGAACAATTGCTGCAAGGAACGTGACGGCGTCTTACAGTGAATAACGTGCAGAAATGACCTAACCGGGTTCACAGAGCACAATCGGAATAACCACTTGAAGCATAGTGGTTACTATACATACCACTTGTTGCACCGTTTAACAAGCTCATAATTTTGCACACTCACCGTACGACATTCACAACAAACTAAGTCTGTTTTCCTGAACAGTATTCACTCGTTCGTCCCTGTAACGGTAATGCAGACACTAAACACTCAGATACATTTCATTTTACCCAGACTTACAACGTATGCATGATTTGTCGATATTTTCTAAGTGGCAGAACAAAAGAAAGATCAATCCATCACAGCACAACATGCATGCAGTACCGTAATGCGTAGCTTCGTTTTTATGTTATTATGCACAGCCAAAGTTCATGACCATAGTGTAACTTTCCGGCTTATGACGCCGTGCACTGGCAAACGAACGCCAGTGTTTTAGAGAAACTTGCTCCATCCATCAACTACCTCATTCTTCCTCAAAATGCATTTTGCAAGAAATCGTAGAATTACTAATAAAACATTTAAGACACCTCGAAATTTTCCAAATTTAGTATTTTTTTGGGGGCAATTCCCCGGCGTCTCATATTTATATGCCGACGTTTCGGAACACTCTGTCTGTGCAATCTTCATAGGCAGGTGGATGAAGTGTGACTGGCCAAGCCAAGCCAAAGAGTTAACTGGGGGGCGGAGACTTGCCCGAAGCGCAAGTCGACGTCCCCCTGTTTGCGTTTGACCGCATCGCTGGGCTCAGTAACAGACACACAAACTCTAACAGCGGAACATGCTTGCGCTAACGATATGAAGTCAGTCTGTGTGCCTTGACTAATTATGCCAAAGACTAGGGCCAAGGTAGCCCTGGACGAAGTAGGAGAGGGATAAGTTTTGCTTGTTTGGCTGTCTGGGTTCCGAACCCAGAACCGCTCTGTCGTATACTGGAGTTATGCGACGTTTGTCAGGCGCTTACGTGAAGCCGCCACGCCTGGGGGAGGGGAGTGCGGGCCGTGCCACGACTTTGCATCGAATATCATGACATTTGGCTTGCAACTGAGAAAAATTACGGAAATCTTCAGTCAGTGTAACCGAATGGTGCTCAGCTGTTCAGCGCTGAACGCGATTCGTTTTTCGACTTGGTTATCGCGGGCGATGGCATCGACTGGCCTGTTGTCCCCTAACATGATTGGCTTTCGCGTCAGGCGACGGGGTCAACCCTCGGTCAGCGTAAGTATCTGTCGAGTTGCAGTATTAGGGGGTTCACAACATCAGCTAACTTTGAGCCAAAGCTCTCGGTCAGGGCTCTGATGTGGTCGGTAAACAGCGGAACGCCCGGATTCTCGTGTATCTGCCTGTTACTTACGTACCAGGGGGCGCCAGTAGCGAGGCGAAGACACTTGGATTTTAACATTTGTACCTTCCGAACATAGGTACGGGCATCGGACCTCCATGCGGGGACGCATAGTCCATCAAGGGCCGGATGAGCTGCTTATATAGCACGACTCCGTCCCTGACGGATAGATCACTCTTCCTATTCAGGAGGGGCACAGCATACCCATCATTTGAACAGTCCTCCTCCTGACCTGGTCGATTTGAGGCGACCAGGCGAGTCGTGTGTCTAGTGTTACCCGCAGATAACGAGTAGTGTCGACCAATTCGATTGGTTCCCCGAAGAGTTTAACTAGTCGGAGCTGGAAAAAGCGCCGTCCGGCACGCGCGAAGATTATCGCGGTGGTCTTTGAGACATTAATGTCGATTCTCCATTCATTCAACCACCGTTGAATGTTGTTGAGTATGACTCAAGGTAGTTGACAGGAAGCGTCAGCTAGCGGGACGTTGCTATGATGGCCGTGTCGTCCGCGTAGTGTGTCAACTCGACGTAATGCGCGGTTTGGGGCATGTCGTTGACATACAGACTGAAGAGGACGTGGGAGATCAATCCACCCTGAGCTACCCCAGCCGGCGTATCTCGAAGAGATGACGTGGCCGTCTGGGAGGACACTTCGAACATCCGTTCCCTGAGGAAGAATGAGACTTAGTGGACTGTCGCTCACTCCACATCTCATTTGACTGCACTCGTACTCACGGCTGTTCCTCACTGTTCCGCTCGACTTTTTCAACCACCTGCGTGACTTTGTGACTGGCGTACAAAAAGGCTGGGGTATTTATGCAGGAAGGTTTTGATTGGAACATTTGCAGAGCCAATCGCAACAGGGTGGCAGGTAGGGAGCGGTTCAAAAAAAGAACAGGTTGTGGAGGGGTGAGGTATGTAAAGCGCATAACAGGGCAAGGTCCAACTATTTTGATTCCTTGGTTATGAGCGGCAGCGAGTCGATTGAGTTGGCTGCCCGGGAGTTGAGTGATGTCAGTCAAGTGAGTTGTGGATTAAGCGACAGATTTAAAGGATCGTGATACCTGTCTGCCTGGGCTGACTGGTGAAAAGGGGCTTTACTTATTTGCTTTCTGTATTCAGTCTCCAACAGAGCTACAGAGGAGGAGTAAGAGGAAGACGATTGGAGTGCTCCTGCCGAAGTTTCATTCTGAGGCAGGACGAGTTAACCTTTATGAAGACTATTTCTATTTAAAAGGTTTCACCGCCCCTTCTCAAGGAGTTAAGTCTGGCAATGGAGCGGAGGAAGAAGTCAGTGGTGACGGCTTGTAGACGAAAACCTCATCCGGAAGGGGAACCAGAGCTTCCAAAGAACTCCCGGGCAAATGAAAAGCCAACGTGCTAGCAGGCACGGGCAACTTGAAGGAGCCCGCGAAAAAGGCGCCCAGTACCTGGGTGTGGGTCCGTTCCTCTGCCGGCGACTTCAACAGTCACGGGCGAACATGCTGCTACCGGCAACCAGCAACCTGGACCATCCGGGGAAGGGCAACGTACGAGGCTGTATTGGCTGGGCCCGTCGCTCCGTCTCAGCAAAGTGGGCCGCTCAAGACGACAGTCATGGATTCGGATTCATCCGAACGCGGTGTCTCAATGCAGACAACCAATAGGCGCATGTCAAGCGACATTTCCGAGCTTCTTAGCGGCATGCCAAATGGCAACACTTCAATCGCCCAAGTTGCCAACGCCTGCATACCAGCAGGAGAGCGTATTAACAAGACGCTACTTTTTATTTCAGTTGCGAGTGACATCCGTTCCTTCCTGGCCTGGTTTTGGGTATCGTGTCCTGGCGGGCTGATGGCCCAACTAAACGGCGAGAAGTTGATGATCGTCCCATTGCCCACAGACGGGTTCCGAGCAGTGCTAGTTAAGTGTTAGTGTACAAGCAGAGACAGTAAAAGAGTAACTGTCAGTGTAAGAGCAGAGACAGTGCTATTGTAAGTGTTAATGTACAAGCACAGAAAAAACTAGGGTAACTATCAGTGTAAGAGCAGAGACAGTGTTAGTGTAAGTGCTAATGTACAAGCACAGTCAAAACTAGAGTAACTATCCGTGTAAGAGCAGAGACACTGCTAGTGTAACTATCAGTGTAAGAGCAGAGACAGTGCTAGTTTAAGTGTTAATGTACAAGCAGAGACACTGCTAGTGTAACTATCAGTGTAACAGCAGAGGCGGTGCTAGTGTAAGAACACAACAAAACGTGTACACATTATTTTAGCAGAAACAAAGAGGCGCTAATGAGTGAACCCTTAGGTTTAGTGCTGATTAATAATTTAGGTTACAATAAGATTGCTAATTAGCTCCTGTGACTAGACTGTAATGACATGAAGCTCTGAAAGGCTTTATATATATATATCTATTTAATACTAATATTTATTTACTGCAATTGGGTTGTTACCCGGTGGCATATATATATATATATAAAACCTACCAGTTAGAACGGCGTCATATCATAGACGATAGCCAATTTTCAAAAATCCTCCGCTACAACAGACTCATCAGTTACAATTTCCAATGGCCAAAGCATTCTCATTGCGTCACATTTACATTTGAATAGCGGCCGAGGAACAAAATGGAATCTCTCTTGTCTGGTACGTTACCTCTGTGCTGAGAGACCATTGTTGCAAAAATGAATTTCGCTCATCTTCACAAAAGGGAGGAACTGATCGCCGAACAAATGACGCTCAGTGTGAGGGCGTAATTTGTTACCCGGAAAGCTTTTAGATCAGAAAGGGCATAACGTTCCAAAGGCAGCATATGTTAGGTGAACAACTTGCAATACGCAAAGCCACACAATACACTCGTCATTCTTACCCTATTGCACATTCATGTGGGTCCAAAACTTCCTCGTCCACTTTTTAATATCTTCATTATAGGATAAGAATACGAAAATGTTAAATAATATTAAAATATATCTGTAAGAAATAGTAGCTCAGTTGGTATAGTGACTGAGCTACGGGCTGGACGGTTTCGGGATCGAATCCCGGTGGGGACGAGATTTTCCGCCCGTCCAAACCGGCCCTGGGGCCCACACAGCCACCTGTACAATGACTACCAGGTCTTTCTCGGGGGTAAAGTGCGGCCGGGGCGTGCTGCTGACCTCTCACCACCTTCTAGTGCCGAGGTCATGGAAGAGTAGAGCTATACCTCTACCCACCCTCTGGGCCACACCGGGCCTATAACGGGATCACTTTACCTTTTTTTAACTCTAAGAAATTATATGGTATTGCGTGGACAGGATTAATCTGGCTTATAACGGGAAAAAAGAACAGGCTGTTGTGTACACGGTAATGAACATTCGGGGTCAATGAAATAAGCGGGATTTCTTGACTAGCTGAGGTACTAACAGCTTCTCAGAAAGGATCCTGTTCCCTGGAGTAAGCGATACCTTCGCTGTATTACTGGATGCACATAAAATCGTGACAGACCCCAACAGAGCAAATCATGCTATAAATCAGACCAAACACTCCGTGCACTTACACATAATTTCTGTCGTTAGCATATAAAAGTAAATTTGTAGCAATATCCCTGTTGGTATATTGACTAAAAAGCAGGACACGTGACTGAAGTATTTTCCTTCGATTCCCGGCACTAGCAACGAACTCACAAGCTGTCTGCGGCGTCCAGACAGGCACTGGGACCAATCCATCTTCCTATTTTGGGAGAAAGAAATATTTCATACGGGGATAAAACGGCCGAAGCCTAAGACCAATAGCTTATTTCCTTTAAGAGCCGATGTTAGGTGCATATGGAGCAATGCCTCAACTCCCCATACGCCTTCATGTGTTGGTGGCTAATTAAGTACAGGGGCTCCCTGAAACACTTGTTTCTGTCGCTGTATTTGATACACGTGTGACAGTGAGTCCTGTTAATTACGTCAGCAAGACGATCCGAGAAACAAGCACAGACTTAAAGCGCTCTTCCAATCATCTTACACAACTGTAAGAAGAACTGGCTCCTTTTTTTAAAAGGTGTTGTTAGTTTTTCTGGCATCCACAGGGGGTATAACCGATGTGTGGCTATCTTAATTGATCAGCGATTCAAAAAATCAAAGTTGTAATGATACCGTACGCCTTCTGATGTACAATATGCTACTACTGGTTTTTGTTTTTGTTGCTAAGGTGATGAATTGTGTGGTCGTAATAGTAGCGTTGGTCTGCATTCCTCGGTCCCTGTGCCTTCAGCGAGTACCTGCACAAATTCCTCTATCATTTATGGATTGCAACTTTCGGATACGCTCGGACGTGACTAAAGCAATGAAAATTACATTCAGAAATAAAGTAAAGGCAAACAGAATTCGGTCGGTCCCGGTAGCTCAGTCGGTATAGCGACTGGCTACGGGCTGGACGGTCCGGGGATCGAAACCCGGTGGGGGGCGAGATTTTCCGCACTTGTCCGGACCGGCCCTGGAGCACAACCAGCCTCCTGTAAAACGGGCACCGGCTCTTTCCCATGCGTAAAGAGCAACCGGGGCGTGAGGCTGACCCCACACTCCCTTCTAGTGTCCTGGTCAAGAAAGAGTAGAGCTATACCTCTACTCCCCCTATGGGCCGTACAGCCTGTTCAGAGCCTCAGTGCCTGTACAAGGGTGCATTTTACCTTGCCCTAAACAGAATTCGGGGAACATTTTTATTATTCACTTAGGATCATTTTGTCTTCCTATTGGCTCAGAACCCAAAAGTGTGATTTAAATTTGAGAGATATTTTGTACTTATTAATATCTAGGTCTCTCTCATAAAAGAAAAAAAACATATACTGGGAGGATGTGGTAACAAGCGGTGATGTAGTTGGTTGAGGCACTGTGCCAAAAGACGGAAGGTCGCGGGTTCGATTCCCCATTGTATCACTGGAATTTTTAATTGATATAATCCTTCCGACCCCACTACGGCACTGGAGTCCACTCACCCTATAAAAGAAATGAGCACTAGGAATATTTCCTGGTGGTAAAGGCGGCCTATTTGTAAGGCCGAACTTACGACCTTCAAGTGGCAATTATCTCGAGATCTGGGAGCCTTAAACTCCTGGAACCCTCAGAGCTTATCCAGGCCTGTACAAGGATTGCTTTAGCTTTTACCTACAACTTTGTACACGCAAAGTCACAGGGAAATAAGGTAAGTTAGTGCAGGAGCACTGGAAGTGTTTCTTTTACAGATCTTCAACCCAACGGAATGTCCTATATGAAACTCTGCCGCTTTTGCTTTTAAAGTGTGTATTAATTATTGTTAGGGTGATCAAATCACGAATCAAATGACTGTGGAATGTGGCACGTAGGGAGAGAAGATGATTTCCTGCAGGGAACTGGTGTGGAACATTTAAGGAAAGAAACGATATAAAACACCTAGCCTTAGAAGTATTGAAGCAGACCTCTATAGAAGTGAATGTAAGATTATTGTATAGTAATAAGTGACACAGTCCTGTTCCGTAGACATTTATCAGAATTTCTGAATAGCAAGAGGCCGTTATTTTCAGAGCATATGAAGAAAAGGCCACATTCCAGCAAACAGAAAGCCCTCAAGTCTCGTATTTTAAACCCTTGATGTCTAAAAATAATCCTGCAACATATCATTCGTACCGCACAGTAAACACATTCTGTCTCGGTTATAAAAACCAGTCAGTTAATATTGTGTACGGATAAAATCGCTGTTTGTTCTGAGATCCACACACAACACAAAAACAGGCTGTGTGGGCAGAACGTAGAGTTGTTGGACTTTAAACTTTGTGCTGCATTAAGAAGTAACTGGGCTTTAAATGTTTAAGAGAAATCACGTGTCCAAAATATTCTGACAGACTTCTCACAATATTTGGAAACACAGACCATTTCCAGCAAGATTACGATCGAACAAAAACAGCCGGAGAATATGAAATATTTCAGCTATTTGTGTAGCCTGGCTCAAACGATGCAAGGTGAACACGTGAAATAAAAGCCTGTGTTGCCATGGCAACTACAACGTCCATCAAGCATTTGACGTTCAGGTGACCGTGCATCTGATAAATTCTTATAATAAACCAACTAGATGCACTAATTTCTCAAATTTATTTTTGGAATAAAATTCTACATGTTTCGGACAGTTACTCTGTCCATCGTCAGCAGTTTTTCACAGTACACACAGCAATGGTATATGTAATACAGGTTTGCTGACATCTAGCGAGCAGAACCAGGACGGAACTCCGTCCTGATCCTACTCGCAAGCTGTCAACACATATACCATTCGTGTATGTGCTGACAGAGGAACTGTCCGAAACATGAAGAGTTTTATTCCAAAAATAAATGTGAGAAATTAGTGCATCTATTTGGTATTATTATAAAAATCCATCAAGAAGAAAACTTACTTACTTTAAAGCAAGAAACGAGAATCTAGCAAAGTGCTACATTTGGAGCATAGCTGTCTGTATTGTTGAAACTGGGACACTTAGGAGAGTAAATCAGAAACACCTGGAAAGATTTGAAATGAAGTGCTGGAGAAAGATGGAGAAGTTAAGTTGGACCGAACATGTGAGAAATAAAGGAGTATTACAGAAAGTCAATGAGAGAAGGAACATCCCACATGCAATAAGAAGAAGGAAGGCTAAACGAATTGGTCCCATCCTGCGTAGGAACTGCCTTCTAAAACACGTTATTGAGGGAAAGACAGAGGGAACGACAGACATGACGGGAAGAAGAGGAAGAAGACAGAAGCTGCTAATGCATGATAGTAAGGAAAATAGAAGATAGTGAAAACTGCAAGGGGAAGCAATGGATCGCGCTCTGTGCAGAATTAGCTTTGTATGAGCTGTGGACCTGCCGTGCGGCAGACTGCAAAATGGTGTAACCAGAACACAACGTTTTGTCATCCTGCTAACAGGTACAGGTACTCATGCAGTTGAAGGAACCACGGGTTCCCAGGGGCTAACAGAGGAGGGTCCACCTCGTGTCACTGTAGGTGTCAGGCTAATTAGGCTATTGTCTCTGCGGTGCTTGGCAACCGACAGCAGCAGGGGCCTCCTGTGAGGACCTGCACTTACATTAACGAGGAACATGATAACGGGGGGAGAAGGGATATTAACAAGGCCCAAATTAAAATGTACACTTCATGTAGTACAGTATGTTCCGTAGAAATGAGCAGAATTTGCCCAGACACATGGCTGGTGCCACTGCACGATTTTGTTCAGCAATAAGTTCCTCGTAACAAAAGCAAGTGAGTTACACTGACTGGGTTGTGTTGGGGGTTCGATTCCTGAGAGGGCAAGAGCTACTTCTCTTCTTCTGTCTTCTCTTCTCTTCTCTTCTCTTCTCTTCTCTTCTCTTCTCTTCTCTTCTGTCTTCTCTTCTCTTCTCTTCTCTTCTCTTCTCTTCTCTTCTCTTCTCTTCTCTTCTCTTCTCTCTCTTCTCTCTCTTCCCTCTTCTCTCTTCTCTCTTCTCTTCTCTTCTCTCTTCTCTTCTCTTCTCTTCTTCGAAAGTTCCAGGCCGACTCCGCACCAATTAAGCAACCTATTCAAAGAATACTGACTTCGTTCTCCAGTGGCTAAAGAGGCTTGCGTATCAACTTCAATATTCACTCGCATTTATTGCCGAGGTTAACGGAGTGTGCAGTCAACCGTACCTTCAAAAGTCCATACGTCTGTATGAGGTTGTGCTTACAAAAGTATTGCAAAACATTATAACAAATTAATCACTGTTTTTATTTGATTTGTTTGTAACGTGAAGAGAACAAGAAGAGCTCTCTCAATACAACATCCTACACAGTGGGCACCATGCACATTTCCCACTACGGTGAAATGACGAACACGATACGTCCCAAATAACCTCCGACTACAAAGTCCCTTTTATCGTGTCCCTAAACTGTGGCTGTCTTCGTCTGGCCCCACAGACGCTAAGTTTCTACGCGACAAGATTGCGTGCCCAGGGACAAGATAAAAGGGACCCTGTAGCACTGAGGACAAAGATGCATGTGTTTACACCACCACTGCAAAATCCTTGGTCACGACTGGTTGTGTAATTACACACAGGGGAATATTTAATATTACTTTTTACGAGTATAAATGATCTATAATCCTAAACAGATATATGGACTCTGTAAATAGTCGTACATGCTGTCACATTGTAACATGATTTTACTCCAATATATATTAGCTGTAAAATGTCCGACCCATAATGTACCCAATATTTCTTAATATACAGTTTATCCTGCTTATCTCTTTAGTTTTTTTTAATATATAACAACGATTTTGTTAGGCCTAACTCGAATTGCTTATCGTACTGTGATGGGATTGTAAGTGAATAAATAATAGGGAAATGTCTGGAAACAAACGCTTGTGGTGTAAGTTAGTGTACATAATTGTATTTGCCTGCAGGATATAAAGCACCCTAGAAAACCCATTACGACAATAGGTATATTTGCGAGATCTAAACCCGGTAATGATCAAATAGAAATAAAGAGCACTTGATAATCTGGCATGATTTTTACGAGTTGATAACATGAAATATATAAATATAAAAATAATATTTTAATACAAATTTTTCACAAATTAACCCTATGGAGACTGAAAACAATGTAAAATTTATTTATGCATTCTGTTCTGACGGTAGAAGGAACACGGTTCGCTTACATTGAAAAGACTACCCCCCCCTTAATACCGTATATGGAAATGATAAAAATTTGTTGTGAGAATTATGTGGAAAACGAAAATAAGTTTTATTGTTACAAGGAAAGAAGTTACTGTTAGATTCTGGCAAGTGCTGATATTTACCGTTAGGTTTTAAAAAGCCAAATGTTTTTATTTTTTATCTCAGTATTTAATGAACTTGATGCACAAAATTTTTGTTTTACAATAAGTTTATTTCATGCCTCTACATGTTTCGAGCAAATGTGCTCATCATCAGGCGTCAGAATTGCATTACACAGCCTCTGGTATCATCACACCTATAGGTGGCCGTCTCATGCACAGGTTGAGAGAGAAGTCCTCTCTCAACCTGTGCACCAGACGGCCACCTATAGGTGTGATGATACCATAGGCTGTGTAATGCAATTTTGACCTCCTGATGATGAGCACATGTGCTCGAAACATGTAGAGGCATGAAATAAACTTATTGTAAAACAAAAAGTTTGTGCATCAAGTTGGTTAATTACTGAGAT
>Ga0123357_10009799_pt1 | contig 12119 bp, 9 predicted proteins | sample TergutEmb28metaG_FD_89873 | JGI IMG/M metagenome (GOLD analysis project Ga0123357, IMG submission 89873) | Embiratermes neotenicus P4 segment gut microbial communities from Petit-Saut dam, French Guiana - Emb289 P4 | ecosystem: Host-associated > Arthropoda: Insects > Digestive system > Gut ...
CGTTGTGTGTTGTCAGGTACAGGTCTCTGCGACGAGCTGATCACTCGTCCAGAGGAGTCCTACCGACTATGGTGTGTTGTTATGTGTGATCTAGAAACCTCGTGAATGAGGACGAGGAGGCCACGGCCTACTGAGGGGTTTCGCAACAAAAACAAACACAGAAGCATTCCCTCGCATCATCGTTCACTCGCCGTTTCGCGTCACGACAGGCAGCGAAGCGTTCGCCACTATTCAAATCTGACGTGAGTTGGGGTCAGCGCGTGGATGTCATATTTTTACCCACCACGCATGAAGAAGGTGCTGTAAATATTCACATTCGACTAACAGACACGCGTCAGGTCGAAGAAACATGCTGTTCAGTTCACGTCGAAATTTAATAAGTGAGTCCATAGGAAGTGATCTGTGACATCTTAGTGATCTTAGTAATTAACGCCTAACGACGACTAGAGTGGTCGTACCGCACCGCTAACCTCTACATGTTGCATTTTATATATTTATTCAACAAATATAGGTACTGAATATTTCAAACATGGTATATACTCTCCGTTTTTTCCTCTTCAAAATGCAGTTTGTTTCATAAATCTAACGTATTTAATTCCTGTATTATTCACATTTTATATACAGAATGTGCTAAAATTAAAAAAAAAAATTCCCGCGCTAAAAGGTTAACCAACTTAACGCACAAATTCTTGTTTCATAATAAGTTTATTATATGCCTCTACATGTTTCGAGCATTATGTGCGCATCATCAGGAGGTCAAAATTGTATTATACAACATCTGGTAACGTCACACCTGTAGGTGGCCATCCGGTGCACGGGTTGAGAGAGGACTGGTTCAGTGTGATGATACCAGATGCTGTATAATACAATTCTGACCTCCTGATGACAAGCACATAGTGCTCGAAACATGTAGAGGAATACAATATACTTATTATAAAACAAGAATTTGTGCATTAAGTTGGTTAATTACTAACATTATACTGACAGGCACGGTCAGCAAATCATCAAAATTTGATCTGTGGCAGTTGTAAGATGGAATATCCCTATAACTGAGCGCCAACTAAATCTGACTTCACCCGCCTTGAACTGTTCAAAAAGAAGGTTTGAAACTCGACACCTCCTAAAGTCGGCCACCTACGTATGTTTATAACATGTTTACTGAACAGACTTGTCACCTCTGTATGATCAATGGCATTGTAAGCTGACCTGTCAAACCTGAATCGTCACGAGTCAGCAGTACACAAGGTACGATCAAACGTGTGGACAAGTCGTGTGGGACAGGACGCCGTATCGGTTATTAAAGTTATCGAAGTATCGGAAGAGCTTGCTGTGCCACCTTCTTTGATAACAAAGACGCAGGCAGCACGCTCCTCCGAAACGTTGGTAAGTATACACCAGTATATACGGCGTCATATCACAAAAGAATTCAGCCTTCATCAATAACGCTGTAAGAAACTAAAACACCGCAACTGCACCTTGACGAAGCGCTGCGTTCTTTTGCAACTTTGGAAATACGCACTCATTTTACGTATATTTCTTCACGAGAAACGCTGTACGCAATCTATACGTAGGTTTTTTTTTTACGAAACAGGGCAGGACTGTACGTTGGTGTCTCACTTTCGGTAGCAGTAAACACTGACGTGTGACACGTTCTAATCAAAGAAAGGGCGAATTGAAACGTTTACTAATGACCGCCTCCACGTAACGCGTTCTTCCGGAATACAGAAAGTGTCACAATACGGTTCTGACACTAAAGAACTCAGAAGAATATACCTAACTAAAGTTAAGATAGGTACAGCATGAATCTGGCCTCTTCTTAGCGGTATCGTGACTCATCAAGAACGGGCGACCGTACTATAATTAGAAGTAGAGCTAACGCTAATTTAATTAGATAAATCTTTACAACTTCCAGCTGTTCGAAGCAATTTCTTTGCGCAAGTCTCCTGGCACACACAAGCATGACGATTGTCAAGTATCAGCATCTGACTTACCCAACTTCAGAGCAAGCCCAGATGTTCGGATATTGTTCTGTGACTCAGCGGAACAAGTCTTTCTTGAGACTCTGACAGTCTCTCAACTCAACAATAAAATTGATACTTTTATAAAGCTTAAATTTTCACGACCGTGTTCACAACAAGCAGCAAATTAAGATTTTCAGACGTACAGTTTTTAAGATGTGTAAAAAAAGCAGAATCAAATACATACTTTCTTATCTTGGTGTTATTTACCTTTTCAACTTGTTGTATTTTAAGATGTCTTGTGTGTATTGTTGTTAGTTGTCTTATGTGTATTGTTGTAGTTGTGTGTATTGTTGTCATATTACGTATAATTGTTGTACTATGTGTGTATCGCTGTTTTTACTTTAGATGCAGGACTGCTGGCTAGAAGTCAGTATTCGGAAGGTCCTGCGAGCGGCCACCTCGACACAGGTTTTTCTTGGTTTCCCTTCGTCCATAAGCAAATCCTGAGATGGTTCCCAAGATCCCAAGTTGCCACTACATGCTTCTCATGTAGCCCTCCCGACTTAAATTTATTAGTAACCAATTTCATATTTTGTATACATGTAAAATAACCACTGCCATCGGGTGACAACCCAATTCCAGTTTATTATTATTATTATTATTATTATTATTATATAAACCTCCTGATTGCATTTTCCTGTCCTTCACAAGCAGCAAAGCCTTCACACTAACAGGCAAGTTCTCCACAGACCGACGTTAAATTTCACTGAACAAGTAACTAACTTAACAACACAGGAAATGTACGTGTAAGGGCACACGGAGGCACCTTCGAATATTTGACCCTTCTCGGAAGGTCATATGATTTAGACCATAGAGATCAAACCGTTTGCTGATGTTCACAAATTGTACATGGATCACACAATGTTACTACTGTTTTGGGGGTATATGTTGTTACATATGTTGTTACATATGTTGTTACATATCTACGTTGAATTTTTTTTTAATTTATGGTCACATAAAAACTCCAAATTTCAGCGCCACAAAATATTTCTTAATTTACATGGCGCCATATTATGCCGTAACTGTAATCAAGAATACAGCAATACGTACTAAACAATATTGTTGCATTTTCGCCTTAATTACTACTCAATCGAAATGCAAGGTAACCGTAAAGCCTCAAGCAGTCGAAAGAAAAACACATTAAATACTATTAGTCCACGTATTTTTACCTTAATTAATCGACATTCACATGCACTTTTCTTTGCGCCGCACCGTGCTCGATAATCTATGGCCTGTCTGGTTGTGCCGCATTTTTTCGTAATTGTTTCGTAAAAGGATGGTTTTTGAATGAAAAAATGTGTTTGAAAAAAGAGGCTGCGTGTTTTACGTTTCTGTAAAATTTTCATCCGAAAATTTTTCATTTCGAGAAGAATTCAGCGCCATATTATCATAGATGTAAGTCGATTTTCATGTACAGTGCCTGACAACTTTGTTCGATTTTCACAGAACATCAATTTTCCCTGCAGATTTTAATGAAAGTTTCCAATATAAAATTTCACGAAAACCCATCCAGTGATAGCTGAGTTTTCCGTGCGGACGGAAAGATGGACAGACAGACGTGACAAGTCAACAGTCGCTTTTCGCAAGTATGAGAACGCGCCTAAAAACGCGATTTTAGTAGTAAAAATGTCTATGTACTCGTATACGTGTGGGCCCGGTAGCTCAGCCGGTATAGCGATTGACTATGGGCTGGACGGTTCGGGATCGAATCCCGGGGGGACGAGATTTTCCGTCCGTCCAGACCGGCCCTGTGGCCCACCCAGCCTCCTGTAAAATGGGTACCAGGTCTTTCCCGGAGGTAAAGTGCGGCCGGGGCGTGCTGCTGACCACTCACCCCCTTCTAGTGCCGCAGTCGTAGAAGAGTACAGCTATACCTCTATCCACCCTCTGGGCCACACCGGGCCTGTAACGGGAACACTTTACCGTTATCTTTTACTCGTATACGTACAAACAGCAATTCAACATTCCAAGAACAAATGCCTAAATCAATCGATACAACTCAATTCATCAATTAAAAATAATTGAGACTATTCTTGATGTGGCGACCTGCTGTGTAGTAAATCGTTACGAACATTTCGGAGAAATGTGATGTGCTTCTATCGCGTTGATAAAAATGGAGGTAGCGTGTTCCTCCGAAACGACAGTAACCACCCACCAGATTAATCGGCTGGACGTCCAAGAAGACAGCAGCCGCGCGAACCTCACTCTCGCATTCCAACAACTTCATCCTATCACAGCTTCGTTCTACAAACGTCCTTCTTCAGCATGACCTTCACACCAACATTACGTATGCATGTCATGTTCCACAAAACGTCCTGCTTACCAGGCAAATCTTACACTGTGTCAAGTGTATAATTTGTAATCACATCAAGAGAACACAAAACTGTAAATATTCAGTCTCTTGCCTCCTTGAACATCAATTTTACCATCAATTACCCCCTTTTTTCTTTGTTTTTCTTTAATTCTGTTTCTTTTTCCTTTCGTTACATTCAAACGTTCTGTGTTCTTTGAGTCGGGGAATCGCAAAGGAGGTCGGAATATGGAAAACCCAATCGGTACGGGCTACGAGCTGAACCCTGTAGAAATCGTGGCTCGACTCTCGGCAGCAGTAAGCTATTCGTCTCTTGTCCAGAGCCACAACCTCGTATTCAATGCGCATATGGTCCCCTCTCCAATGGGGTAAAGCGAGCGGGTCCTTAACCTTTAGGCACCATGCATCCTATATATAGGACAGACGTGCCGTACTCCCCAGAGTATGCTTTTTATATATTTAGTCAATAAATATTCTTAATTATTTTTTTAGACTTTCTGTCACCATCTTCGTTTATTCCTCCACAAAATGTCGTGTATTTCCTAATGTTACCCTTCTTGGCTCATAAAATACTCACATTTTACATAAATAGTGTGCTAAACTGTATATGTCCAGCTTCAGGGCCAAAGGGTTAAGCTGCTCATTCATCTCTACCTAGGGCCGAGATAAAGATTATTTTGAATTAAATATCAGTGGCCCTCTGCGCATTCACTGCACAGTTCTTCATTACGTTAGGGACAACTGTACCTCTCCATTTCTGTTTTTTAATGGCGAATATAAAAATTATGGCCGGAGTTACACAAAAGGCAAAAACGTTCTTGACTAGCTGTATTACTATCAGCTTCTCAAGAAGGAACCTGATCTATGTAGTTGGAAAATTTAAAGTTTTGACGCAATTCTAAAGCTCTGAAGTTTTTAATTTGTGTTGTTTTCAACAATACAATTAAATGCTAACTCTCAAATTCGCCTTAAACCAGTTGACTGTCCTCGTAAAACATCTTCGTCCACCCATATGCGCGTCCCTGAATCTCGACATAATTATGAAAGCTATTCCTAGAATAACGAGGCTACAAAGTCAGGCGGCCATCGCCTGCTTTTCTCAACTGTTACAATAACGTCACATACAGACGCTCTTTCTGCTCGCCACGCCAAGCAGTCAGCGGCAAAGTTAACATCGCTTATTGTAAAATTCGAGATGAATGTGGATCGTGCGATCAAAAAGTATCGATTCACTGGTCGTCTACTTGTTTTTCCCCTCCTTCGTTCAGCTAGCCAACAGGCATAGGCCTGTATTCGCAGTAGGTCTAAACACAATTAGCGACAAACAACTCGATTAACAAATTTCTAAGGAAAAGTAAAAAATGGAAAGACAATAGGAACGAGGGAAAGAATGAAACATAGGAGGAAAGAAAACAAAATATTAGGAAGATAGTCACTGAGAAAGACAAGATATAACTATATATTATGTTCCGTCTTCCTCAATGTGTTGTTGAAAGATCCTGAAGATGGCCTAATGTAGGTCGAAACATGTTGCTCTATTAGACAGACAGGACTCTTTGTCTAATACCGACAGTTGTGTTGAGACTGATATTGACTATATTCATTTATGCCACTGACAAATAGCGGAACATCGCGTGTAAAAACTGATCCGTACTCTGAAAACCAGTTAAGTCGTTGTGATTAAATAATACAAATAACGATAATAACAATAATAATCTATCAAAGGAAATTAGAATAAAAGAGAAATGAAAGAAGAGCGAAGAGACAGAAATAACGATAAAACGATATTTGGTGCCCCTCTGCAGACTATGGCGGTAAGTGCAGCGGAAGACATTCCAGTTACAACAAAGCATAGGCCTACACAGCCCTATAAGCAGACCACACCTTAACACGTTTGATTTACTTCTTCTGTTAATGCATGCAAGGTCGAGCCCGGTGGCCGTGCGCTCGAAGGCGTAGGTCTGCGGTCGGTCGATTGATGGGATTGCGGGTTCGAATACTGCTGAGCGCATGGATGTTAGTTCCTTGTGTTTCTTGTGTATCGTGTAGGTAGTTGCGCCTGCGACAAGCTGAACACTCGTTCAGAGAGACCCTAATGGGTGTGCGCGTGTGTGTCTAATTGTGTGTGATCTAGAAACCTCAAAAACGAGGCGGCTTATTGCTCGAGTTGGACTGCTGCGCCACAGAAAAAAGATTTATGTAAATTTGTATGCATGCATTGACGTATGTACATATGTATGTACGTATGTATGTACATATGTATGTACATATATATGTATGTACGTATGTATGCATGAGTGTTTGCACTATGTAATGTTACTCTTTCTTGGTCATATAGAAATTTATATTATACAAGATTTTTTCATAATTTACTTAAAGGTTTATATCTGCCATGTTATGATTTATTTGCTTATCACCCTCAATCCCAACAAAATTTCCCATGTGTTACTTTTCCAGGACTTTTGTGGGAAATATTTAAAATTTGGTACGTATCCTACCTGGTGTTTATACCTCAGTGATAAACGTTGGTTAATTTCCTTGACCACACCATCACAGCTTATTTTACGCTCTAGAGCAGCAGGCGATTATGCCACAGTTTGCCTGTTCAGTACATCTTCAGCATCTCTCTGATTATCTTCCTTATTTAAATACGAGATTCCTGTAAATTAAGTCCAACTGCTCTTTTTGTCTCTCTACTGCTCTGACAGCCATCTTCATCACCATAAACATTACTGTTCAAAAGTAAGATATTTCTCCCAACATCGGTTAGTAATGTTTACAAATCCCGAGTAACACAAGATGTTTTATTTGGGCAGATGTTAACCAGACAGGAAAATACTAAACTTTGAACTTTCCAGGTGACTAGAAGTAACGAAGTGTTCTCTGGCGACCAAAGAGGCATCGACAATGATTTTATAAAAATAGTGTTCAACCAGTACATCATTCCCTCATGGAGAAGAGACAGAACGTCTCCGAAACGTGTGAATTCGATCCCGAATTGACTCGGCTGTTGACCTCGTATTTTATCAAGTCGACTGTGTCATATAAAAATCCTAGACCTTCTTATATCAGTTGTAGGTCATGCATTCCTATAATTCTTTGGCCATACGAAAAATTTCTGAAACATTCGATAATTTTCGACTTGGGCTTGTAAAATGAGAGTCATATTTACACCGTAATGAAAAAAAGAAAACTAAATCAATTCAAAGATATTTATAAAACAGACTCCCAACATGCTCGCAGTATGTCGGAAATATGCATCCAGTACGTCTCCCTGGGTATGCAACATGAAAGCTGTAATACGATGAAAACTTCCTAATGGTTATTTTATAAACTATTTTCAGGAAAGAGAGTCAGAACAGTCGACTTGCTGTCCAGATTCGAACCACGTACCCATCTGCTACCTTGTACCGCTCTCTGAAGCCAGTTTGACGCAAGGTAAAGCTCCTCCTTGCGGCTTTTCTTGGCTCGCCTGCTATTTCGGGCTTCGAGGCTGCGCTACACAGCATACTTCTTAGCCGCACGCGTGCCACAACAGAGCTGGAAGACGGTGACGCCTGTCTCAAACTGACCCGTTCCTACTGTAAGGTCACTTTCCGATGCCATCAATCTTCTACTAACATAAAGCCAGCTCCGTAATACACCCAGACACAAAGTTAAATCCCCGCATTTCACTGTGGGCAGATACAATGAGATTATTATGAATCACGATTACTCAGTAGTCAGCTACCGGTTAGACGATCGGGTTCGATTCCCTGCAGGGATAGGAATGTTTTATTACCCCCACGCCCAAATCAATCGAGTCGTCTAAACTGTATCAGAGCTACTTTCTAGGGAGTAAAGCCAACGTTCGTACATGATGCCAAGTACTTTCATCGCGTGACGAGTTCGAGATTATACAGTGTATCACATTTACTAACTTCCAATGAACTTTCAAAACATTTTATGGTTGAACCCACACAAAACTTACAGACACAAGAATAAGTAACCGTAACTCAATAACAGTGTCCTCTACAACAACATTCAGACATGACTCAGATGAAGGATGGTTTACTGCGCCAAGACAGAACATTATGCAGGGTTGCAATGTTGTGAGATAGTTTTTTTTTTTAAACTTTTAACATAATAATTCCAACAACATATGCACCAGAAGTGCGTTCTAGTGACTTCGCAACACAGTTTATAGGTCAATAATTCTCACGAGCCATATGCCATTTAAGTCTCTTACATAAGTCCCTGTTGTCTATGCAAAACCTTACGTATGGATTCCTGGTTTTCCATTCTAACACAACACAACAAAAGCCAGTTCGGCAAAACAAACCACATCAAATGCTACATTGTAACGCCCCATCGTAAGTTACTTCAAGTTCTGGAATTCTCAAAGAAAATGCGATAAAAGGAGGGTTGAAGATTGGCTAGCATTGCGGAATTTAAGTCCCACTACAACACAACCTCTGTTACCACATATATTCATCGCCTTGTTGGACTCCAGAATATGTCTTTTCACTGGTTACTTTAATAATGCCACTAAGAAAGGTCGGCAAAACGATGTTTCTTCAATAGAAATACAGTCGAACTCTGTTATAACGTCATGAGAGACTGAATAATTTGTGTCGTTATAACCGAGGAGTGTAATGTTATGGTTATCAGTGAGGAATTCATTGCTGGTGTGGCGTATGGCGCAACAACCCATTGTTGGGCCTTGTTCAGGTTTCGAGACACGTTGTGTTTTACGGCGAGAAGTTGTTAGCCACTCGCCCAAACCCCAACCTGGAGCACTAGGTCTTTGTATTTATGACCCCCGAAGACAGGATGGCACAGATATATCTCTAGGGATTGAGTAACTAGGGACCTCGGGTGCGCCGCTTACTGTACTAACAATAATTGTGAGCCGCTGCAAGGGGAGTAATAATTGTTACCACAAAACATCTTACGCTATAGACGAGGTGTAGTATAAATCGATGTCGTTTTAACGGGGTTTCATTGTATGCCAGCGACACAGGTAACAGGACAAAATGGAAAATCGTAATAATATATGATATGCTACGTTGAAGGAATTGGAAAGATACTACTCATTTTCAGGTACTATTGCGACATCTGTCTGAGACGAATGAAAAGAAACCTAGGTCTGAGTTGGCCGTTTGGCGGTCGTTATCGGAACCAGTTACCGACAAGACAACTATTACACAGTCCGTATCTAACAGGTGTTTACACCAAACATGTGGCCTCCACTGACACGGACCTGTCAAACAAATTAAGCAGAACGATATTATCAGGGGTCTTTCGCTTCAGAGCATTAGAAGAAACGAACGTGAAATCACTTGTGAATGTAACCCGTATTTACCAAACACAACTAAGAACATGACAACAATTTTCTTCAGTTTCACAGTTAACACAGCACAACTCTCAACCATTTAAAGCCCACTGTTAATTATATGCACTATCTGATAAAGCATTTAAAACTATGGAATTTGCTATCGCAGTGTATTTATTTCGTAAGATCCTTAGCACAAATGTCTATTTAACTTCATCGAATAATTTCTGCAAAGCATTAGCTGACCATCTTGGTGGTGCACACGAAGCTTCTTCTGCATGAAACTGGAACTGATATTCTATACAGAGGACGCATGAATTTTAGTGTTCCGGCCGTGCCATGGATCACGCGGTTAATCGCCTTCCGCTCGCCGCGGGGTTCCATCTAACGATCTCTGGTCAGTCCCTGTGACATACGTGGTGGACAAACTGGCAATGTAACAGGTTTTTCTGTCAGTACTTCTACATTCCCATCTCAGTAACATTCCACCAATATTCAGTAGTCATCTTCATCTCGATACTACAATGACAGTAATGACGAAAGAGTGAAGCCTAAGAAAATAAAAAAATAAAAACCTACGTTCTTTCGGATATCAGAGAGCAATAGGCAGAGAAAATAACTTTCGTGCTGTTTTTCTGAATTAAAAGTGTTTTAGGTATATGTTTCGGTTTCCTAAGGCACCATCACCATACCTTACATATTCAGTACGCAAAACTGTTTAATATGCACAGTGACGTTCACTGTGGCCGCTGTCTTGTCTTCAGTACCCGACAAGATATCCAAACGAAGAGAATTTTATCTGTGATAATTCGAATACAATCAGTGATTTCAAGGTAAAAGCTTTGGAATGAGGAATCATACAGCGAGTTGGGTTTGCATATGGCCGACAACGCCCTTAAATTAATCACATTTTGCAGACATTTGTTCCCGGGTGACGAAAACCTGTCATTATATATTCATTTAGCTGAGATGTTACATCATTGACACAAGGGAACTGCGCTCTTCTGGGTTATTACGCAGCCAGTTGTGATAATTCCTTACCGACGTTTCCTGACAACATGTCGATCCCATCTTCAGCGTTCAAGAATCCAAATGGACACAAGAGTTTGTGACATGTCTAACGCAATTAACTTCGGAAGCGAATGTGGGTATCGTTCAATGCAGTGAGAACTAACAGTTTCCCCAGCTAAGCATTCGGGGTGATAGCTTTTCTTAAAAAAATTTCTAGTTGGCTTACAAAATTGCGAAGATTCTTGAGATTCGACAGCGCACCAACAAAACAAGTTCAGAATGACGTCACTCGAATGGTTAGCAATACACCTAACCTTATCGCTCGTAATCTGGAAATTATATTTGACAGCCAGCATACTTCTTGTCAGTTTAGACAGTCTGAAGTCGCGTATCGACTTGATCAGAAGACACGACACGGTTATATATATATATATATATATATATATATATATATATACACACACATACACGCGTGTGTGTATGCACATACATACATACATACATAAAACAGAACACGACATTCAGACGATTTTAATATAACACTGCTGAAGAATTAAGAGGCGCAAGAATAAAAACTAAACGTATTTTGGTCGTCTTAGGGCTGTCGGCTCTCTCACATTGTGGAAGGAACATAGGCGGAGGGTACTCGAGAATACGGTGATGAGGAAGATATTTGGGAGCTAAGAAGACTATATAACGAACAGCTTCATGATCGGTATTCCTAACCAAATAGCATTCTGAAGCATACAGCATTTTGGCAGGGAAGTCTGAGAGAAAGAGACTATTTGGAAGACCTAAGCGTAGATGGGAAAATAAAATATATCTTAAAGAAGTGGGATGGGGGCATAGACTGGTAGGATCTGGCTAAGAATACGGACAGGTGGCGGGTTCCGGTTATGTGCGGTAATAAACCTCTGGCATTCCTAAAATGCGGGGAATTTCTTGACTAGCTGAGCTTCTCGGGAAGGACTCAGATACATGGAGTTATTCAGTTAGGATGGCAGTTAGTACAATCGAGCTATTGTGAGCTACACTTAACAGTTTACAGACGCTCACTGAGACGCCGTCATCAGCCCAGCACACATCGTGTCTATATTCGCGCTCAGTCCACACATCTGTAAGTTGGTGTGTGTAGCTGCAACCGCAGCAGTTTGTGTCGTCGTGACAGCGTTGAACGGTAAACAGCTTCCTTTAGGTACCATCACAATAAAACATGCGGTGTAAGGTCAGGCGAGCGGGATGGCCATGTGACAGGGCTACATCTTCCAATGGAGTTCGGCGGAAACTTTCGTTGCAAGAAGCCTCGCCTACACTTCAATGCCAAAATAAGGATGTGAGCCGTCTTGATGTAACAGAACGCTAATCGAACTCGCTTCTTCCAAAATCGGTGGGACAAGTTTATCCAGCGTGTCTTGGTACATCCCTCCTCCCCCCCCCCCCCCCCACCCCAAAAAAAAAAACA
>Ga0123357_10009801_pt1 | contig 12118 bp, 2 predicted proteins | sample TergutEmb28metaG_FD_89873 | JGI IMG/M metagenome (GOLD analysis project Ga0123357, IMG submission 89873) | Embiratermes neotenicus P4 segment gut microbial communities from Petit-Saut dam, French Guiana - Emb289 P4 | ecosystem: Host-associated > Arthropoda: Insects > Digestive system > Gut ...
CACTAGTGCTTCAGCCTGCATACGGATACCACACCACCACAGCTAAACCACAACGTAACACCAACACACATCGAACCAGAGCAATACAACCCATGAAATAACTCAACAAATAAGTCGTAAACTCCTGAAGATGGATGTATTAACATCCGAAACATGTTGAGCATTAAATAATGAAATAATAAAGCAAGTGAAATCAAGTTGGTGTCTCTTTATTCAACTAAAAAGGTAAAGAGTTAGCAATTGGTCAAAGCATGAACCAATCGGTTGCTCTTGAAGAAAACAAGAATATTCCTAATGATTCATACTTTAGAAGATATACCACTTTCGAAACGAAACTATCTCACGAACTGAAGAAAATTACATTTTGCCCTCCGCAAGAGTCATGATAAAGCGCGTACTTCCGTCAAACCCGCGAGAGGAACAACATCCCGCTTTCAAATGTAAACGTGTCCCTCCGTACATATGACGTGTCTGATAAAGTTCTCTCTACGTTCTGCACAACATTAAGGGGAGAAACTTCTGTTCTCTTCAAATATATGAAGTAACCTGTGTAGCTGTTGTGACCTAAGTTTTAGATGATAAATGTACTTACATGACCGTGAAATTTCGGAAAATATTTTGTTTCGTTGTCCATTGGCAAGTAGCAGCTGTGGATGTAAATCACTCGTACTCTCATTAGCTGAAAACGTTACTCGATTACACAATACTGAATGGCCTAATTGTCCCTGATTCGTACGCGCGGTGTAAAATTAATGACGGGGTAAAAACAATGGATTAGCAGCCCGTACAGAAGCCGTATCGTCAGATGCAGAGTGGGTGCACTGTTCTATTTGCCGAGATGCAGTCACCGCTAACTAACGTCCTTACAAACAGTGATCGACATTAGAAAAATCGGTGAAATTTTTTTTTTAATAAAATTACAGCTTGACAGTTAAATCTAAGAATGTGTTTATTTCTGTCCATTAAAACTGACAAACACAATTTTACTTCCTGGAGAAGTATGCGAATCAGCCCTGTGGAATTCTGAAAATAAGAAGCGAGCTACGTCATGTGCGTAACTTTTAAAAAGTGACGCAATACATATACCTTCGGTCTTGGATAAACGTTTGGTTTCAGCATCCGGCAATATGAGTTGCGATATGTTTTGATACTATTCAAGTTTAACCGAAGTCTTCAGGGTCTCGATTTTACCATTTAGAGTAGAGGATATAGTAAAGCTTTCATAAAAAATAAAAAGGTAAAATTGTTTCCGTATAGACCACAAAGGCATATGGGGAAAAGACGGTACGGTTCTCCTCACTCTTAACTTGGACATTAGATGGGATGAGTGGTGAACTTCAATCGCCGGCAGCCTTGCGCCCAGAGAAATAGCGCCGATATCCTTTCAACAGGAGCCTGGATGTGCTCTAGAGCCGATCTGGACGCTTCTAAGAACAGAAAAATATCTAGTCCCTTTTTGGAATCGAACCACGATTCATCGGTTGTCCGTCCGTCAACCAGTCACTATACCGACTGAAGCCGTCTTGACTCAAGACTTAGCGGTAATAAAACTTGAAATTTGTGTTGTTTCCTTACGTCAAGGTTCACTGGACTGCTTCGTGACAACGGCAGAAATCTCACTTTCTCCACATTAAATAACGATGTGTAAAGGTGTAGAACACCTGGAAGGGCCTACGGAGCAATTACAGGAATACTGTCCTGAAGTGGATTATTCTGATAAATGGTGCGCATTCCATGTCATACACATATTCCATTATCACATCTGAAAAGAAAAGGACAAGAATACTTAAGTGACGGTTCCACTAAAGGTAACCTCAAATTTGATAGAGTCGAACCCGGTTAAAACGACATCACCCTATCCTAAACCTCGTCTAGACCGTCAAATATTCTGTGGTACCAATTAATTCCTCACTGTTATCAATAACATTGTAATCCTGGGTTACAACGACACTCGTTTGTAACAACACAAAATATTCAATTCCTTTTACGATGTTATTACCGAGTTCGACATATACTAGTGTAACTTGGATTACCGACTGGGCAAAGTTATCAAGAAAACATTAAGAAGTGGCTTCCAGAACACAATACTGAATTCATACCCCAGAACATACTTGTAAAAATCCGGAAGTGTTACATCTTGTAATTTACACACAGTCAGCAGAATTTCGTGTCAAACCTAACTTAAGATTCAGCCAGTATTCAATCGAGCCAATAAGAGTCTAGTAGCTCTTCACATGTAAAATAGACACTTCTTTTTAGTAAGATTTTCTATTTTACGTTAGCCCTTTCTTTTTTTCCTAATAAATCTAGCTTGTGCAGTGCTTAACACCCATGGGCGGATCAAAGTTTTTCAGGTCACAATTTTGGGGCCCTCTTTTAGAAAAAGAATACAAAATTACGAATACAAAATTACATACGCTAGTGAATATTTATTTAGGGCCCTCCCAGAGCCTTGGAAGGGGCCCGTGCAAGTGAGATGCTCTGAGGCTTAAGCTTCGTCAGATTCACAGTAAAACCGGCCCTGTTTACACCGTTTCTTTAAAAGGACATATTTTAATTACATGACTTATTTAAAAGGGGACTGCGAAGAAAAATTTTACAAACACAGCGTCAAAGCCTTCTATGAAATGGATGAAACATGTGCACTCCTACACTAACAATCAGCACCGAAGTACTTAATAACGGCGTTACTTATATAAGGAACATGCTACGATAGTACAATCTCTGCATTTTGGCCACATAGTTTAGGAGCTTCTGTTGTGTCGCAGAACTAACAGTGACCTTTTCTAACCCTTATTAACCTTTTGGCGCTGGAATTATTTTTTTAATTTTAGCACACCTGTATATAAAATGTGAATAATACAAGAACCAAATATGTTAGATTTATGAAACAAACTGCGTTTTGAAGAGGAAAAAACGGAGAGTATATACCATGTTTAAAATATTCACTACCTGTATTTGTTGAATAAATATATAAAATGCAACGTTTAGAGGTTAGCGGTGCGGTATGACCACTACAGTCGTCGTTGGGCGTCAAAGGGTTAAACTACTCGCCTTCTTTATGAAGGAATAGTCTTCACGTGTGTTTCTTGTGCGCTAGGAACTTTGTTTATGTAACATTTCAATTGACTTCAGCCTTCACGTCCTAAATATATCTGAGTAGAACCGTTAATGTAAATCCCGGTGGTCTTGTGGCCTAAGGCGTGGGTCTGCGGCCGCTCGCTTCCTGGGATTTTGGGTTCGAATCTCGCAGAAGGAATGGATGTCTATGAGTGTTGTGTGTTGTCACGGAAAAGCGTCACTGGTATAGTCTATTACCCGAGGCATTTCTTTTTCGGCTGTCGGTGTCTTCCCATCACGAACGCGGTGCAAACAGAGAGTGTTGTCGAAAAACAAACTTAAAAGAACCTAACTGGAAGACAGCATTTCTTTTTTCATAAAGAACAATTAAGAACAGCTATAAATCCTTCTTGGGAAACCCATAATCTTTCAGAAGGTCGAAAAATTCACTATTCCTGTGGAACTCAAATTTTTATCGCAGTATTCGTAAAGACATTCCATTTCACTCCACCCTGAAGCAGATTCATTCAGTAAACACTTCCAACCACATGTTTACAACACAGAGTTCATATTTCTCTCACACGTGCGCTCGTTTCCTTAAGCGCTGTGTACACCCTGTTAATTTATCGTTCTTATTCATTTCTTCTTCATATTTTTCCATTTCTTCCTCTTTTACTGCATACTTCTAATTCTTCTAGTTCTTCCATCAAACACAAAGCATGAATTGGTCTCCAGGGTTTCTTAGGACGACCTCTGTTTCGCTCTTCAGTGGTTTTACATTACAGGGCCAACTTTGGAAACCTTCTTTTCTGCATTTTTTCTACATTTCCTTCCCCAGTTTCTTTATAGGCTAGTCACGTATATCTTCCTGTGTGTCTTGACTGACAACCTTTCCCTTGCGTCTGTTTCCCTCTCGTGGTCCAATCTCATAAAACCAGTAGCGATCTAGGAAATGCCATATGGCTGCTTGCAAACTGTGTCTCTCTTGTTCCAAACGAACCATCTGACATGTCTTGAACACACTCTACAAATACGTAGCACATATTGATGTAAATCAAGCAAGTAAAGGCTTCACTAAACATAGATTTTCAGAAAATATAATACCTGTGCAATTCTCCCTGTGTTGTAAACCACAACTCCGTTCCCAGAAGCAGCGGAAAAGTTTGTCCTATTATTGGTTAAGATAGTGGAAAAAGGACCTCAGTTAAATTAAACCTCCTCTCCGTACAGTTTATGAAAGATAAATTGCAGTCTAATGGGACGGTGGCCACTATAACTTATAAATGGGGGAAGGTAATAACCATGAATTCTTCATCTGATGACCAGTAAGTCCAGATAACTTCAGGGCTAGCTTGGTTGGATTAAGTCATAACGTGGGGATCCCGGATGGAGGTGTGAAAACCTCACCAGCTATAAAGCCGACCATAAACCATCAACAAAAGCATAGAATCCCTGAGATAAACGGGGAAGGCCCGGACATAACTACTCAGGTACACACGAGGACAACATCAGCGACTGTTCCCACAATCCACTGGGCTCGATTACAGACAGAAATAGTCTGCATACACTTATATGTCATGGCTATTCACGCGATTAAGCTGCACCAAGCCACGAGAGCTCGGTATGGTAAAACTAAAATTCCAAGAATTCTTAAAATTAGTAAAAAGATTAATTTCGTTTCCGTAACAGTAAAGAGAGAATCGCCCAGTACGTGGTGGACGAGAAACAGGGCTGGGCCCAGAAAAGCTCTGGATACTGTTAGTGTAAGCAGGACCCTGTGCTAAGAAAGGACTGCTCCATGAAGACCAGTTGGAGAATACAGGATCAGTTTTACTTGTTATTAATCTTGGCAAAAATGGCGGTAAGTTCGGGACCTCCACCCATTTAAATTTTTCGTGTACTTGATAAGGCAATACGTCGTAAAGCCACAGGGAGCAGAGGCATAGCAACAGACCATTCCTAAACCTCAGCACTTCTGGAACTGAGCTGTCGATTGCACGCCACTCCAGGTACACTTCTTCATGTTCTTAATGCAGCACAACACATACGGGCAATGGAGCTGTACGAGTATCTGCAAGCGTTTTTAAATTCGACCCTAGATGGAGGTAGTGGGACCGCGGTAGCACAGTGGTTAAGGTGCTGTGCTACAATTCGGAAGGTCGCTGGTTCCATCCCAGCTGGTGTCAGTTGATTTTTCATTGACATAAAATCCTTCTGATCTCACTATGACCCTGGGGTCGACTCAGCCTCTAACATAAATGAGTGCCAGTAGTATTTCCTGGGGATAAAGGCGGCCGGTGCCTAAGGCTGACAACCTACCACCATCCCGTGCCGTTGTCACGAAATCTGGGAACCTTAACTTCCTGGAACCGTCTGGGCCTGTAACGGGACTGCTTTATTTTACTTTTAGATGGAGGTAAGTTGTAAACCGTCAGCCGTTTTATCACCGCTGAAACAGCCCCTGTAGAAGGTTCCTTGATGTGCCGCAGGTGATGTAGCAGTCCTCATTAAGAAACGCACAGTGCTGTCACAGTACCCCGTGTATAGGAGGCTGGGCGCGCGGTAGGGTCCACCTGGAAACGGTGGGGGACAGGAAAACATCTTGCTCTGGCATGGAATCGCAATCCACATCCTTCGTCAACCAGTCCCTGCCCTAATCGCTAAATTTACTATAGAATAAAAACTTGCCCATGACGAGAATCGAAACACTGGAAGTCCAGAGAGTTGCTAGTCGCTCTACGCATTACGCATGTGCAATAAGTTTCTCTCTAAGTGCCATATAAAACCAGACATCCAAATAACAAAATAAGAGTAGAAATGGAAAATCGCCTCAGTTCTTACGTCATTACATAAGACTTCCCCAACGCAGGTTATCCAGCTGGTGGGATGATACTGAAAGGTAAAAATGAAGTATGAAATCACGTGGTTGTGCAAAATTATAAATGAATGCGGTAAGCTCCAGCTTTTCGTCCAGCTTTTCTTAAGGAAAACTGCATTAAACACTAGCAGTACTATTCAGGAGACACTCAGGGTTTTGAGAACCTTTCCATTGAGTGATGGAGGCTATTACTTATTGCGACAGCGAAGTCTACTAATCACTTTATGGTTGCACCGTGCATTTTGTAGTTTATTTAAGTAACACGCCAACAAATGCACATATATAGTCTTTAATAAGCTAAAATTTACATTAAAACACCTAAAACGCTCCTACATGTTTCGATCATACGGTCATCTTCAGGGAGCATACTTTGTTCCTTGCTAAAGTTACAGTTTAAAACACTCACTGAGTATTTTAAACCGAACATTTAGCTAGGAACAAAGTATGGTCCCTAAAGATTATCGTATAATCGAAACATGTAGGAGCGTTTTAAGTGTTTTAATGTAAATTTTAGATTATTAAAGACTATATATGCGCATTTGTTGGTGTGTTACTTAAATCTACCAGTCGCTTTATGCATTAAATGATTTCCACGAATAGAAATGACTGCCCATTATAAAAACTGGATATGAACTTTTACGCACCACTATGGATACAGGCCAACAGCGACAACTTGAGGAAATGGTTTTATATAAGAGTATCTACAGATGATTACGAAGGCACAGTTCGTAGTGATATTTAATGCACTACCCTGGTGTTTATTTGGTGAAGGTGAGCAATACGTGAGTGAAAATGGCTGGCAGTGAACCAGGTACCGTCCGCTACAGTTTTGCTTTCTATTAATGCTACTCAGTCGGCGATGGTACTAAACATTCAGACATATGCAGTTATGGCTTCCAGTCTATAGGTTCACTAAGCACGCTTCGCAAAAATACACTCAGAATAAGTTCTGAATTTTTGTACTTCACTCCATACAGTTCGGTAAACACGCTCCAGCGTCTCGACAGAATCTGCTGCCTTCATCTTCACACCAGTAGCAAGCCGCAAGGTTAAAGCAGAAAGAATAGAAGAACGGTAGCCCGTAACATTTGTTATTCTTTTATTAATTTCTCTGTGCGGTTTCTTTTGCTACCCTGCAGATGACTGCAGCAGATTGCTCCGAAACATTAATATGTACTGTTTGCTTAAAACAATCTCAACATTTGTGTTTATGGCAGAACGACGAATAAAAGTGGAGATCGTTGGTGAAATTGTGATGGCAATGGTAAAACGACGCATTCGGGAAAGAAGCCTGTTCCTTTGCTATTTTCTAAACTATAAATCCCACGCGTAATCTCCTGGGATCAAACACAGGCTATCGTGGCGAAAAGCCGAGGACTAACTGTGTGCAGTATGGCACAGACCGTTAACATCCATGTAACAATTTCTTGCGATTCACGTCAAGGACGATCGTAATTATTTTAGAAATGTTCAAAACGGGAACCACAACACAAACATTTATATGTGTGAAAACTTGCAAGGAACTGTACTGGGTCATCAGGTCATTCAGGTACGCAGCTATAGTCTGGTTATGGCGACATTATAATACAGGCAGTAGTAGGTAGGGCCGTTATCATGCCGGAGATGGGCTTAGACACGAGCGCCTAGGGAAATACGATTTCTTTGTTCGAAGATCTCTCATGATACGAACTGTAACCACACCCTGGGGCAAGGGTTGGAAGGAAGAGCAATTACACACAAAATATTAGTATGGATAGTTCTATGCTTCAAAGAACATAAAAATTTTCCTTTCTAAACAACTCCGAAAATGAAGCCATAAACTTCCATAGACTGAAATTAAGAGAGGTTATGTTATTTCTCTCCCTGTCCACTACCTGAGCAGAGCGACCAAAGAAATTACTCTTTGAATTTTACGGCCTTCTTTACGACCTGTAGTTCTGATGTTGCTATGCATACGGGAAATAAGGATGGAAGGTCAGTCTGACAGCAATACTTGTGAAGAAGGCACCTTACATTACTATCATTTTACTTCCACAGTACTACTGTTCCAATGAAATTCATGTAATATAGCCCGTTATTAAAGATCCCGCATGCTTCTACCTTCGTCAAACGGACTCGCCCACACGGCACACGTGCCGCAAATTTATTCCTTAAAAGGTAAATTAGTGAAAGGAAAGAAATCATATAGCTCAAAAACCTAGCCAGTAATATTTTATTTCCATATTCTTTTTATTTAATTAAAAAAAATATATACTAAAAAATTAAAGAGGTACGGTACGATCACGCACATTGATAGCTTCGCCATTTTTGTATTTTTTATTTAAAAGCAATGTTTCATACAAAATACGTAATTAGGTTTATGAAGTGTCTCAAAAAGAAATAAGACACGCTTAGCGCCAAGGGTTCATCTGTTATCAATATCAAACTGAAAGTTATATTTTTTTTTTCGCACGTTTATCATGTCATAATTTTGTGGTGTACAAAAATGTTATCTGAGGAAAACCTTCATACTTTTCCAATATCTGTTATACCATATAATTTTAGGGTCCTTAAACAATTGGTGCTACCGTCGCTGTCGGAATACAGTCCGCGTTTCGGCCATGTTGTTACCGATTGCAGGAAAATAGATAATGTAACGCTGAGACGTCCTTCAAGGGCACAACGTTCATAGCACGCATCGTAACAATCTATAAAATATTTCAGAACTTGAAATGTGGCACAAAAAATAAACACAACACACTGAACTTACAAAGCTACTCGTTCCTTTGTGTAAAGGAAATTATGTTATAAAGATCAAAGTGGTGCTTTAAACACCTCATATTCTTACTTCCATAACACAGTCTTCCGAACATCAGCGATCAGCAGTTCTGCCTTTATTCAGAGCGTGTTGGGTTCAGTTGTGGGATTCTGCCTGCTTCCCTCAACCTCTGCAGACAATGCCGTAAAAAATCTTATATTACTCCGCACATCATTTCAATTCACTTTTAACTAACCACCTCATCACAGGATCGCATATAACTTTAGCTAGGGGTGGCAATGTTAAATACATCATATGTTAAAAACGCGAGTTATGGAGGCGGGCATGAGGCAATCAGAGTAACAGTAAGACCACAGGCTGAATTACCGTGAACATGGCATTTGATTTCCTGAAGGGAGAGATCTTTTCTTCTTTATAGTGACCAGCTTGGACTCCGGCCCACCCAGCCTCCTTGAAAACGGGAAAAGGAAGCATTTCGCCCCGGCGAATAGCGACCAAAACCTAAATCAAACATCCACATAGCCAAGGTTAAGGATGCATTGAAGTATACCTAAAAAAAACGTACACGTCTTTAAGTTGCGGTACTTAGTGAAAAACAGACACAAATTCAACAGCATGTAATAGATATGGTGCAAATTTTGTGGAGGCAGTATACAAAGAATCATATGGAATTTACAAAAGTAACAAATTTTGGGTCATTACGCGGTCTCAAGAGATCAATTAGGAACCAGAACCGATCATGTGGCTGAAAGGTGGCATCACATTTTATCTTGCTGGAATTGTAGTGTTGGCGCATATGAATACGAGATGAATAAATAGAATTCCATTAACAAAGTTAGTTGCAAGCGTGGTCCTGCCTCAAATTGACTAAGTACAGTGGAGAACTAGAACTAAATTTCAAGTTGACGTAAATTGAAGCCTGCAGCGTTCGCATGGAAAGTTGTAACAAACGGCAGCTCAGTAACTTATCCATTAGTCGTTTCCTGAAATTCTTCAGGTTCATAAAACTGAAGACAACACGACCCAATCATACAGGATACCAATATCCATTTTTACCTTCACACATTTCGCAAATCGCCTCTTCGTAGTCAAAACACAAACTTTCTTGCATTACATATTATCGACTGATTGATTCTTCGATTATTGGAAAACACTGCTGCAGACGAAACTAGACACAGAGGTGATAGTCAGTAAATTGGAGTGTGTCACTGTGAAATGATTTGGTATGCTGTAGTGCATTCATCTGGGAAGAATAAGGAGAGCTACAAAAAAAGTTCCTGTCCTCGTTACATCCAAAACTGAAAGAGTAAAAGTTCTGAATATTTCTCCTGCACTAAAGTGTTTAGTGTTTTATACATGCGTGTGTGTGTGATCCTATAGTTAAAGGAAAAATCTAAGAACTGCGCTCTTCTGGTTTATTAGGCATGGCGTAGTGGTAATTTATTACCAACGTTTCGGAACAACATAACCGTCCCATCCTCAGGAACCGATAAGTTGTTCCGAAACTTCAGTAATAAATTACCACTACTCGCTGAAACCCTGAGAATGGAGCCGATAGGTTGTTCCGAAACGTCGGTAAGAAATCACCACCACTCGCTGCGTAATAACCCAGAACACAGTTCTCATCTACTTGGCTGCGGAAGCCTGAAATCACGCATCGAAAAAAAATGTTCTTTTGTTTTAGTCTATTTAAAGGTAGTTTCTCAACTAGGATTGGGGATTTGAGTGGTAGTAATAAACGGAAACATATACAAAAAAATAAACTACATGAGCCAACGAAGAAAGTCCTAGTAATTGACCACCCTAATGCAGAAATTCTTGTTTTATAAAGAGTTTATTATATTCTTCTATATGTTTCGAGCACTATGTGCTCATCATCAGGAGGTCAAATTGTATTATACATCATCTGGTATAGTCACACTCTGTAGGTGGCAGTCCGGTGCACCGGACGGCCACCTGCAGAGTGTGACGATACCAGATGCCGTATAATGCAATTTTGACCCCCTGATGATGAGCACATAGTGCTCGAAACATATAGAAGAATATAATAATCTCTTTATAAAACAAGAATTTGTGCATTAAGTTGGTCAGTTACTAGGATTATACTGAGATGCAAAACAAAAAACAAAAACAAAAACAATGAAGAAAGGTTGCGTGGTCTATTGTAAGGTATTTTCAAAAAAAAAAATGCCTTCAGGAACTGACGAAATGCGAAAACTCTCCTTTAGGGTACAAAAAAACCGCAATGAAATCCAACTATTTAACCATCCGATCGCGAAGTTCAGTTCCTATTATTCTCCTGCAACACGCCACCGAACACGCAATGCGTTCTGGTCTGGCTTCTGGAATGTTCCTTACTTCCCTTTGGTATTCGCGATTTCTTCATCGTCTGGATGTGTATTTTATTTACTTTTCGCGAATTATCTGTTAATCTATTGACCGCATAGACGTGACATCAGAGTAAATTAACATCATTAGCACTAATCAGAAGACTATACATCCCAATTACTCCTACCACCCATGTCCAGCTTCCACACAAATTACAACACTCTGTATTCGCCACTTCCTTGTTGAAATCGGATTTGTTAGTTACTTCAATGAATTAATGTCACCGTAAGCAGTTCACACTATACACAGCCGAATATTAAATGACAGTGAATATTGAAGTGGTAGGGTTGTGGAAGGAAGAAATTATGTCTTAACTTCCGGTCCTGTCCCGAAATTTGCTTGAGAGGGCTCAGAAAAACACGGAAAGCTTCTGCTTCGTTAGTCGGTGGCCCAGCCGAAATTCCAAACAGTCACATCCCGAATACAAAAAAGAAATCCTAGCTAAACTGTTCTGCACTAAAACATGTAACTACATTTCACACACTTACTTACTTACTCCATGGTGCAGAGTCCTTCTTGAGAAGCTAACTAGTTTGCAGCTAGTCAAGTAATTCCCCGCATTTCACGGAACCCCAAGGTTCATTACCGCACTCACAAGCGTCTGCCACCTGTCTCTATCCTGGGCCAGCCCAATCCAGTCCATATAGCCACATCCCACCTCCTGGAGATCCATTCTAATATTATCCACCCATCTACGCCTAGTTCTCCCCAGCCGTCTCCTTTCCTCCGGTTTCCCCACCAAGATCCTATACATCCCCTTCTCCTCACCCATATGCGCCACATGCCCAGCCCTTCTCATTCTTCTCGATTCTATCACCCGCACAATATTGGGTGAGGAGTACAAGTCATTTAGCTCCTCCTTATGCAATCTCCGCTATTCCCCTGTTACCTCGTCCCTCCTAGGTCCAAATATTCTCCTCAACACCCTGTTCTCAAACACTCTTTCCTCCCGCAATGTCAACGACCAAGTTTCACACCCATACAAAACAACAGGCAAAATTATAGTTCTATATATCTTGATCTTTAAATTTTTA
>Ga0123357_10009803_pt1 | contig 12117 bp, 10 predicted proteins | sample TergutEmb28metaG_FD_89873 | JGI IMG/M metagenome (GOLD analysis project Ga0123357, IMG submission 89873) | Embiratermes neotenicus P4 segment gut microbial communities from Petit-Saut dam, French Guiana - Emb289 P4 | ecosystem: Host-associated > Arthropoda: Insects > Digestive system > Gut ...
AAACACAATCTACTCAGCGGCTCTCAAGACCACCACCCATCCAAAAACTCGATGCAGAAAACCATATGCTGCAACTCAACATCTAATGCTCCTGATGATGGGCGTATGTACCCGAAACATGTCGAGCTAAGAATATATCAATAAAACTACCTAGTTGCCTCAAGATGGCATTTCACTTTATTTCATGAGGAAGATGCACGGTCAAACAACCCTCTAGGTTTTTCTCACCGACCGGAATATTAGGCGAAGTTTTTTCATATCGAATTTCACCAAAATCTGATTACGGTATCACATGCACGAAAAAAAATCACTTATGAAGAGGAATAAAACCAAATATTTTTAATGAGCAGTTTGCGTGAAAGTTAGAACTGCCCGAAAAATTTAACTGAAAGTCTTCCATTACGAATTTATAAGAGCCTGCTCAGAGATGACAGCCAGCCGCAGACAGCGCCACAGACAGGCGCACATTATCTACATACAAGGCATTCTTCTATGCTTCTTATACAAAACCCAGAAACACATTCCAACGATTTTGTTATTATAGGAAGTCAAGAGTGCCCATGCAAACACGGCACACAAACAGTAGACCATCTTATATTCCAGTGCAAAAGGCTAAAGAACGAAAGACAAATTCTGAAGAACAGTGTACTTAAAGTAGGCAACTGGCCAGTGAGTAAACCTGGAATAACCAATCGGAATCTGAAGCAATTAAATAGATACATAAACTCAATGGACCTTGAAAAGATAAATCATTCTAACGAACAGATGTAATAAAAAAAACAGAAATGTAAGATTACAATAGCATGTAGTATTACAATAGCATGTAGTATTACTTACTGTAATGGAGCATGCTGAGGATTTAATTAAAAAACGATTTTATTGACCCGGACTCCAAGAGCGAGCAGAACGATAACCTATAACATTAGATGTGAAGTTGTCCCAATGGTGAATAACGAGATTATATTGAGTTGGGACAGGATGCCGTGTACATTGGTAAACAGGTAACAATACTGAAGTGAGCTGTATATGGTGACGTGTAGTTTGGTAGATAAAAAACAAGATTATAGCCAGCTGTACATGGTACCCTGTAGTATGGTAGATAAGTAACAAGATTGAAGCAAGATTTATACGGTGACGTGTAATTTGGTAGATAAGTAACAGGATTTTCACCGAACCGTATACAGTGCCATGTAGCGTTGTAGGTAGGTAGGTAGGTAGGTAACAAGATTAGAGCGAGCTGCATATGGTGACGTGTAGTTAGGCAGATAGGAAACAAGATTACAGCGGCTCGTATATGGAGACTTTCATGTTCCAGAATTGTAACAAAGTTTCGGAGGACCATGCTGCCTCAATCTGCAGGACATCTAGAAGCCTATAGTGTTGGAATCTTGGAAATATACAACACAATATATTTATTTATTTATTCATGCCTGTATGCAAGCAGTTAACAAGACTGCTTGCATACATGCATGAAAAACATACCATATAAAACTGCATTACAATATGGTCTTCCTGATGATGAGCATAAGATGTTCGAAAGACGAAGAAGACAAGAAGAATTGAATTTCGTAAAACATTCATTTAAAAGTACATTTTGTTGGTTAATGTTCCATAATAAAACAAAATGTTTGGAATGTCGGGTAACGAATCTGGCGATTTTGAGCCACATGGTTCAGATTTTTTCTACGTCAGTCTTTCACTCACACTGCAACAAATACCAAGCAAACTACGCCTGACAGGTGTTTATTATCAAACATTTAATTGGCGACCAAACCATTACAACATACTTAAAAGGGAACTGTAATATCTGAGGAAACCAAAACTGTGATCTTCTTGCTTAGAACACAAGGTTTTCTGTTAGACGGTAAGTGGATGTGATAAATTGTTCCGAAATCTTGGTGACACCAGCCTACACGGCGTTCTAACACAGAAAAATATAATTAATTAAATTAGGTATTCCATCTGCTGGAGAAAAAGACTTTATTCATATTTCACTAATTTTAGAAGGTGTATAATACCAAATGAGCACTCACATCTTAATGAGTTTTTCAGAAATGGAAAACTGGATAAATTTATTGCATAATATTTTAAGCAGTATTAAACAATGCGTGATTTTAGGTTTCCGCAGCAGTGTAAAAGAGATGCTTGCTCTTCTGGGATGTTCCGATTGGTAGTCAGAAAGAAGATCTCAAGTATTATACATAATTCCGACATATGGTTTTCGAACTGTTTATAATGTAGAACTCTCTATTAATACCTCAGTTCTCACCATTCCTTCATGGCTCGATAGACCCTCGTGGGCCGGCGCCTCCAAACTTTGGAGGCTTCACGATCACAATCAGATATACAACCTTAAGCAAGACTCTTCGGGACGAGTGATCAGTTCGTCGCAGAGAACTCAAGTTGACAACACACAACACTCACAACAGAGAGACTTCCATGCCTTGGGCGGAATTCAAACCCGCAATCCCAGAAAGCGAGCGGCTACACACCCACGCCTTAGACCGCTCGGCCACTGGGATCGGTAAGTTCTCCCCCTTGCAAGTACGGCATTTATTACAGTTTTATTTAAAATGCAACTCCTACCTAAAAATACGCATAATGCATAATCATTTTATAGACTAATCATGTAATGTTGTTTAAGGAAATAAAACCTCTTTATTTTCATCATTACAATACAGTATTTGGGTAAAATAATTTCTTTATTTTAATACACGCGTTACAACGTTAAGTGCAACAAACATTCGACTTCAAAACTTTAATATTTATGGTTGAATACCACTCCATAAACAGCATGAGCCTGAAACAGTAATGGATATATAACAAAATTGCCTCTACTTGTAAAAAGATGTATTAGTTCAGTATTCCGCCATCAGCAACACAAAAGTCCAACATAACTAGTTTCGGCATATTTACAGGCCGTCATAAGAAAATGTGAAAGAAACAAAACGGATTAAATTGCATCAGATTGTTAAAAACGGTGTAAAATTATTTGAAAATTGTACGTAAAAATATTTATTAAAAAGAGGAATAAAGGTAAATCAGTCCCATTACAGGCCTGGAAGGGCCCAGAGGGTTCCAGGAAGTTAAGATTCCCAGATGTCGTGACAACGGCACTGGATGGTGGTAGGTTGTCAGCCTCACGCACCGGTCGCCTTTACACTCAGGAAATGCTCCTGGTACTCATTTCTGTTAGAGGCTGAGTCGACCCCAGGGCCATAGTGCGATCGGAAGGATTATGTCAATAAAAAAAACACTGACACCAGCTAGGATCGAACCAACGACCTTCCGATTTGTAGCACAGCACCTTAACCACTGTGCTATCGCGGTGCCAAAAAGAGGAATATTATTATATAAAAAAGATAGGAAGGTCAAATTTTTAAGATGTAAATTATATAATCCACCTTCCGTTCCATGATCACAAAACAGCGACCCAAATTTCTATGTGCTGAGGCGAGGACGCGTCGTGTTTTCTACAGCAAGTATATTCTTTCATTTATAACATGTCCGAATTTTCTTTTCATATACAGTTTTCAACTAATTTTACATTGCTTTTTAACCATCAGACGCAATTTAACCTGTTTTATAATTACGTAAGGGAATAAGATTTTTTTATCAAAGGTTATATAGACGATTGCACAGTTCCTTTTACATGTTCTTACACACATGTCTGATGATGGCCATCAAATAGGCCGAAAGTGGTTACCTTGGACATTTGTGTTGTGTACAACGGAATACTGAATAAATACATCAACTATTCTGAGAAAAACGGGGACGTGTCACATGAAGATTATAAATATAAGGGGTTTTAGCTCGGCAGTAACGTTTCAGCAATGCAGTCCGTGCCATTTCAAAATACCATGTAACCGATTTAGCCTCAAAGTGACGACAGCATCTAACAACTTTCACAGCAGTATATCTGAGAAGACTTTAATTTTGATATCTACTGCCATTAAAACCTCATACGCTGGGAAAAAATTCGAAACTTGTTTTTAATATTCAGAAAAATATCTGTCCTACAGCCAGACACCCATTTAAAAAAATTGAGCATGAAGAACGTCTTTTACAAATAGGCCTAATCCTTCATTACCAGCTCCGTCAAGACCAACAACAACAACAACGACGACGACAACAACAAAAACGAGGACGACGATTGGACCGTTAAGTCGCTTCACATAAGTTCAGTTAAAACATCCTGCTACTGAAGGAACAAACGTATGTCACTACAGCAAGCATTGCGTTCATTCACAAGAACAAACCTCGACTGAAGCTACTGTGTTCGGTACGCAATGAAATACATACAATACGATAAAATCTGGCTATGAAATGAGCCAGAAATCCAACGGTGACAGAAATCCGATGAAAATTAATTGAGGCTTGATTCATCTACATTGACAACGAAACGGATTCAGGAATTCGTAATAAAGCAAATTTCAACGACATACATCGACCAAATCACATAACAAGCCATATCACAAATATCCGGCTTGTTCTGTGTCAAAAGACATACCATTATATTAGATTTGTAGAATTTGTAACTGAACTTAATTAAATCCAATAGTTTGTTACTGAGTTTAATGTAAATATATTGAGGCACGTGAATGAACCTGAAATACAATGTTTTCCGTTCCTTCCTTGGTGACGATTTCCTGTTTCTAATGTTCCCAGTTAACACACAGAAACCCTCAAGACAAATTCCGCATCTCATCCAGGAAAGGCGTCTTGTTGCCAATAAGAAGTAACACGCGAAATTAGAAAAACCTCTTGCACACTCCAGGACAAATATTGCTTTGAAGCAAGTCGTGACGTCGCGCTATTTATCTCTTGCACTGTCACTTCAGTACGATCTATGTCTGTTTCTTCTGGTTTGCCTTGTGGACAAATTATGCGCAGTGTGTTTGTGTATGTGTACGTGCTTGTGTGTGCATATATAGACCTATATGCTTATTTCGCAATATTGTATCAATTTAAGGAGACATATTATGGTGCTCAAGTATGTATGTCACTATAATTATGTGGAAGAATTCTTAGAATATTTAATGTAAAATTACTACAAAGTCACTTCGGCGGAAGGACAGAGCAAAGTAATGAAGTAACTTACGTAACACCAACAAGTACACTATTCTATAATTTCTAAGTCAAATCTTTTACGTAGCTGCTGTATGTTTCGGCGCCATTGTCTCGCTATCTTCAAGGAGCTGACACTAAACATTCCTTAACATACACCAATAAAATGTCACAATAAACACACTTACGTTGTGTTATCAACAGTGCAGAATTTTACAGGTTTCGATTAAAATTACCTACATAAATTCAATATAATGTGAGTGAAATAACAATAATATTGTTAGTTTTTTACAATGTCTAAAAGTAGTACACGTGTAGGTTGCAATTTTTCTTTGTGTACAAACAACTATTCTTCCTTGCTCCAAAACGGATCCCGTCCATGTTGTGTGGTGGGACTGTTAGCATAAATTACAGAATAGTGCATGTGCTGGTGTTACGTGAGTTATTTACTTCATCGTAATGCACGGAATTAACACAGGCAAAGTGTGCAAAGTAATGTTGCATTTACGACAACAAATCAGCTACAATTCGAAACGAGTACCTTCCGAATGGTCATATGTGCCTTCAGAATCGAAACATTCACGCGATCACAACTTCCATACACCTGGTTACCTGGTAACAGCTAGTGTTTTAAACAAGTGCATCCGGTAACAGAACCTTCCGGGAACCGTATATTGTTTCAGAATCCAAAAACATTCAGTAGTTCCTCTCAAATTACATCCAGGTTACACTTCCTTTTGATACCATCAATGACAATTAGTAACAACATATTGCGTGTTTAATATTCATCTTGGCCGCTTCGTAATGGAAACTGCACATCGTAACATGCGACAGAAGAACGAGAGAAGACTGACAAATGTAATAAGCACATCTGTAAGTCCTCAACATACCCGCCAGGACGCTCGCACAACCGAACTGAATCTGGCGTACTTGGAGCCTGTAACTTGAATCGACTCGATTCGAATCACCCAATGTGTCAAATAAATGGCTCTGCCCTTGCTGCATCTTGGTGATTCAGGCTCGATTCACTTCGATTACGTTTATTTAATGCGTTTACAATCTAAGGAAAAATATTTGACAATCTATAATTCCTGAATTATGTAAATGTTTCAAAGTAATACACTAAAGAAATAAATTAATGCAGCTTACTCTCCTTCTGTCTCAAAGTAAGACTGCCGTTTAACAGACAGCTTCATTCAACACAACCATAATCATTACAAAACCTTATAGAGCGGTGGTAATTATAGGTACCATTCTGCTTCATGTTTTAAAAACTGTAGACTGCTCTGTGCATTCAGAATATTTATGGCTAATATATGATACCCACAATAAAGGGCGATAATGTTCTAAGTAAGTATTAAGACTTGTCTTTGCAATGCGAAGATGTGTTTGCTTTGAAGCACGCAAAGAAGTTTACAACATTACGTGATATTCAGAGTTCGTAGTTTTGAATGAAAATTTTAACAAGGATTAAAGAGCAGCGTGTTCTCGATGGAATTAACATGTGAATTAAAAAAACATTAATTCAATTAAAGGAAAAAATCAGTCAATTAAACGACTATCACTTATTTCCTTGGGGTAAATAAAACAAAAATGGAAAAATAATCAGCATTTAAACCTAGGAATTTTAAGGATACATAAATAAAATAATATAAGCCTCTTTTTAAATAAAGCTTATGTTTAATTAGCCATCACTAAAAAAAATATGAGCATATAAGGAGCATTTATGAGGTCGAGAACAGGATTCATTTTCCGTCATAAAAGTATATAAATTCAAAGCATACAAAATACGAGAAAATTTTTCGGAATACAGAAACCACCTAAAAGATGTGTCTTTAAAAGAATGGCGAAGATTTGCAACCGGGAAAAAACAAAACTTTTACTAGGAAGCAGCACAAACATAGCCTAACAATTCAGAAACAAAATAATAATTTTATCAATAATTTCAATCAGCTCAACATGTTTCGGGCGATAATTTCGCCCATCCTCAGGAGCACTAAACTGTGTTTACAGCTTGTGGTACAAAGCACCGACGATGCTGCCTGCTGGCAGCATCGTCGTTCACAAACTCACGTTTCTGCTTCAATGCGTGTCTTCTTACGTCTGTACACAAACCTAAAATCCATCTGCTCCCTACAAATTCGTAAATTTCTACACATTTTTCCTCTAATGTCCCACAACTTGCCATCCTTAGTATTCCTTTTCAGAAGTTATTCGTATAACTGGTTTATTGGCGTATCTTTACCGATTCATCTACCTACTTACGCTTACATCAAATTCACTTCATTCGCTCTAACAGTCTTTGATGACATTTCGTTTATTTCTCTTTTCGTTTTGTTTCTTCTTTTCTGTACTATTTCAAATCTATTTCTTTTGTTCAATTATCCTTGTCTTTACCCATACTCTGCTTTATTCTTCATCGTACTCTACCCACATCTTTCCACCCTCTTCTTATGATTTTTTTCATGTCCATTTATTTCAGGTACATACCCTCTTCAAATTCACCAGCAATTATATTCTTGCTCTCTCGCTTTCTATTTCTTCTTTCTTTCCAACTCTTTACCGCTGCCTGTTTTTTCTCCACATTTTTCATTCATTCTTCCTCGATGTTTTATTATCTTCACTAACTCGGTTCTCTTGTTTCCATCGGTTTCCTTCATTGTTCCCTGCCTCCCTTTCCGTCACGTTGTGATGTGAACTGATGTCAGAATTTGCGTCATTATACAGGTCAGTCACGACCGCTGTGCAGTAGGCACTGCTTGTGACTACGGCTGTGTTCGATAGGCAGACTGTAAAGCGAATGATGACTGTAAGTATCACACAAGCTGCGAGAACGTTTGGGCCAATCAGCATGCCTACACGAAGCAGCAGCAGAAAACAATGAGTTGTCAGAAAGGCCATGTGCATGAACTTGTACATTACGTAAGATAGAAGCATACAGGAAAGGCTAATATCGAAGGTATACTAAAGAAACAGAATGTCAATACCTACTCCGGAAGGACTCAAGAGGCTACAGTCGAGTTGCGAGTTGTGGTAACAGCCGTCATAAATATCTGAGATGCACAAAGATTGTACAGTTTCTTGACTTGCATAAATACAACATTCTTCTCAAAAGAATTCAAATATAGAGCATTATTTCGTTAATATTATTCCTCTCTCCGTTCATTTGTGTAATACACATTGCAACGGATTTACCTGTTCCTATCTGCTGTATCACCTATTAAAGATCTTTCTTGACAATGTAAGGTTAAGTTCTAATATGTGTTATCCGACGTCCTAACCGCAAGCAGTTCCAATGGAATATCACACCTCGCATTTTGACTGACGTGTATTAAAATTCGGAGGATCCATTCTCCTATCCTGAAGATGGAGGTAGAAGGTTCCTCTAAAATACAGACACCCACCTAACAAAAAATACGGTGAAAAATCCCTTAATGCTGTAAAATTCTTTAATTCTATTCACATCTCAAAGCGGCTTTAGCTCTATGGCATTAGTTTTTTATTTAGCATGCTACGCTTTATTCTCCTCTAACTCATCTACAATCAAACCTAAAACAAAGAGAAGACAAAAGCCCCGGCGCGCATGAAAAACAAAAGATAATTCAAAGAAAGGGGCCAAAATTTCTTACAAGTCCATACATTAATTTATCCAAACACAAGCGGGGCAAAATCACATAGACTTATTAACCTAACGAGATTTAACAAAGATTCGAAACTGCAAGATGCTGGTATATCCTTGTTCCGTGTTCCATGCTATCGCAAAGTAATTTGAAATTTTTCCTTCTCAAATCGACCTTATGATTGAACACGCATTTTTTTACGATTTATGTTGCCCGTACAACAGCTGTTTGAAAAGGCCGACCTTCAGACATGAACAGTCCCAACACTCTGTCTACTTCTTCTGTCAAAATTTTGAACGATAGGGAACCATTACATAAATTGCACTTGTCATCTCACATAAAAACCCGATTCCGCATTGATCGCGGAATATAAACTACATACACACAGAGTATTTTCCTCGGTCTTTCACACTATACTATGAAACTGAATATTGCCATGCCACTCAAAATACTGCCAAATAGTACCGGCATAATGTTGAGTCATCCTGTAGAAATAGAATGTTTCAGACTAAACAGCATCCAAATAAAAGTAGAGTGCTTCCATAAAAGTTAGTTATGAGAGTTTGTTGACTGGGAACACTACGACGGCTTTTAGCAATAACCAGATGCAAGTTTAGGCTTACAGTAATGTAATGGTTGATTCTTTAACGAAATTGTGCGTGTGGCATTATAGCAAAAAACTTGAAATGGCAGCAATTGCCTTCTTCAATAAATTATTATTAATTTTATTTTGAGCTATCAAGACAAAAGATTCGCCTTTGAAATTGTGCACATTTGGTCTCCGATGAATTGCAAGTTACATAATCCCATTAAGATACAATGACACTAGCAATACAGACACACACATATATATGTATATATATATATATATGTGTGTGTGTGATTAGAACGTAACTGGGCACGGTAATAAAACGGCTGGCTAACACATCGCTTAGTTAGACGACAAATCCTCCTACTTTCACAAAACCAAAAATTTCGTTGCCGTCTTCACAACAGCCCTCAGTTTCATTCTATCCTCCGTCATCAGATAAATCCCGATCACATCCTTACGCCATTCTCCTGTACGCAATACTTCCCCCCACCCCACCCCTTCTGGGCCATCATGCATATCATCCTCGCTTCCTCCGCCTTATTTTTCTACATTATTTTCTGGACTACTTCCTATTTTCTCTTTTATTCTTTCTTCTTTTCTTTCCTTCGTACTCCCTCCTTCTCTCCTTCTTCACCTCTTTATTCTACTGCTACGCATCTTCTTCAAAGGCCTACCCAGCAGAATTAAGGAGCGTGTACCCAAAAGACAATCACAAAATTTGAAAAAGTACAGTTTGAAACGACAAATTCTCACTTCCACATTTTTTATTTGGTACACAATCACATTCCAAGGCTGCCCCAAACACTGACCTTCATCTCCAACTGTTCCACTTCCAAATTGCTTTTGGTGAAAAAAAAAAAAGTAAGTAATTAATTGACTAAGTGACCGCAAGGCATGTGTCACGGCAGCCAGACTTACATTCATTCCCTTATGTTGCCATTAAACCAAACTGTGCTCTTTGTGTAGCATCTGTGTTTCCAGTAACTTATATAACGAACACATACATGGTGAATATGTGTACAAGGAGCTGCTGACAAAAGCACCAAATAAATGTTGCGGAAATACCGGAGCTCAAAAATGAATCAGTACCCATGCATTAAAAACTGTACCAATATGTTACAAAAATCAATAATTTCTTGACCGCATAATAATTTCGGTAAAGTACAGAGATGAAATGATAATAGACTTAATAGATATTACTGAACTAATAACAATTATACGTGCCAGATAAATTCGTAATGGGTTTCGCGTATTTGATGTTTGTTGGATCGTGCATCATTGTGATAACTGAAGAATAAAAACCAACTAGACGCCACTTATTATTTTATTGTACTTCTTATAGGCTCAAGATATTTTGGGCACTACTATGCCCATCATCAGGAGCTCGCGACTGTGATGTTGGTTACCACATTGGTCGTTTCGTTCTTAGTTTGCTGTAGGTTGGAGGTTAGGTGCAGTTAGGCTGGAGCAGTGTCCGGGCTGCAGACCTGCAGCCCGGACACAGGTTTCAAGTATGTTCATATTCCTTATAGGGCAGCTCATTAAGGAAAAATTGAGAGCCCTTCAAAAGATAAAACGATAAACTACTAGGCTTAGAATGAAGGAGGACAGATAAAACAATGCACAATCCATTTATGAGTATCTCAAATGTAGGTAAAAGAAAAGTTAAATAAGCTGAGGTCGAGAAAGATGGAATGGTGTGACAACTGTTGACATGAGAAGGGGTGGTGTGCTAAGGGAAAACATGAGCGAAATGCACGACGGGACTGTAACTCACACAAAGAGCTTCAAGTGCCAGGAAAACACTACGGACGAGAAAGGCTGCCGTCGAAGAAATACCTACTACCAACACTGAATGTGTTCAAGATGGGGACTTCATTCTGTCAGCAGCAGCACGTGACACACAATGCCGCAGCATCGCCATAATGCCCCTACTCACTGTACTGCCACGTCAGTGAATATTATCTAGAGAGTCAGTTGTTTGAAATATAATGGAGTAAAAGATAATGGAATAACACAATTTGATCCAATATCCACTACATTTTCTTTTCAGAATCCTTTCCCCAGATCCAGTTTTTGCTTTGACACTCTTTTGAAACATCTGTAGTTACTGGCATAAAAAGTAAGGTTCGGGACAGTTCATGCTTAGAAACTAAAAAAATATTTGATACTGGAAATATACACTAGGAACAATCCAAGATTTCCTAATACCATTTGCATATGTTTCCTACCGACGATATACAGTAAAACCTGAGTTAATTCAAGAATGTCACTTCCCTGGAACACAGATCTGGCAAGCGTATGATTCCCATCAACTATGGTTGCACTTATTCGGAACACTTACTCCAAAATCAGGCAAAAAACCTTCCCCTGACAGCACGCACATTTCTATAGGTGACTGGAAAGTCCAGTTTGAAGAGGACCGAATGAGTCCAAGTACTGGAGTATTGTATTAATTCATTTCAACGCTCCTTTTTCCAACATTAAGTTCAATCGTGCTTCGAGTAAGAGCTCTGCTTTCCGAGACAAAGAGTACTACAGTCTGTTTCAGCTTCATTTTATTGCCTCACAGCATGTATGTTTGATACTTACTGGTAACTTTACTTCATGGATCTTAGTAATTAACCGACTTAATGCACAAATTCCTGATTTATAATAAGTCTACTATATGCCTCTACATGTTTCGAGCACTATGTGTTCATCATCAGGAGGTCAGAATTGTATTATACGTGGGTGGATCCAAAATTTTCCGGACTGACGCTGTAAAAACCATAAAACTCACCATAAGGCCTATCGGCCGCCGTCGCCCTCTAAGCAGTTCCCTCCCGCATGTAGACA
>Ga0123357_10009805_pt1 | contig 12117 bp, 9 predicted proteins | sample TergutEmb28metaG_FD_89873 | JGI IMG/M metagenome (GOLD analysis project Ga0123357, IMG submission 89873) | Embiratermes neotenicus P4 segment gut microbial communities from Petit-Saut dam, French Guiana - Emb289 P4 | ecosystem: Host-associated > Arthropoda: Insects > Digestive system > Gut ...
CTAACTTTACATTTATTCTTTAAATGTATCATGTATTGTGCTGGTTTATTGTTTTGTTCCGTTTATTGTCAGTAATCTTTAGTAATCTTACCTTCTATTCTAAGTTTCAAACGGTCATAACTCTGTAACAGTCCAAACTCGGACACATGTTTATATGAACTTTTTTGATCACAAAGACCTAGGAAATCACCTCCTGAAGTTATGTCCCAAAGTCGTGAATCACCCTGTATAATACTTATTGCTTTTCCGCTGCAACAGTGGTTGCAAGAACGCGCCTCACTGTTACGTTATACGTACATTGCCTGTCTTGTTTTAAATTAAGGGAGTAAGAGTTTGGTATCCTAGGTGAAACCCAGATCTCGTCTCTAGAAGCTATAGAAGCACTGCTTGGTTCGTTATTTATGTTTGTTTATTTAACGACGCGTTCAGTAGTTGGGATTATATAACGTCAAGTGATAAAGTTCAATAAATCACGAAGGGCGTGCCTTATTTGAGGGGTACTGTCTTGTCGTTTACCTGGATGGACTGAGGAAATTTCAGTAAGGATATCTGGTGTCCTGACCGAAAGTAGAACCCCGTACCTTCAGAATACAATGCAGGAATGCTTCCCACTTGACCGTGCCGCTTGGTGTTAGACTCAACGACCGGATACTCTTCGCACATTGTGAGGATCACCTGAATGCACAGTATGTCACTGTTGCATTAAGGCCCGGTTGCCCCAGTCATCGCCTGCCTTCTGCAGTTGAAGTACTCCGTAGCGTACCCCAGTGCCCTATATTCACAACATGCACCCTTTGCACCCACTCTGTGCCTTATTTTTGTTTTGTTGTGTCATGCAGCTATCGCCATCGTACCAAGCGGAGACTGTAAGCTCACGTGTCATTACTATGTATATACGCACTTGTCAGTTGTGCAAAACATGGTGTATGTTTGTACAAACTTGAGATTGCAGATGGTTGATATTGTGTGGAGGGTGAATGATTATTTCGTTGCAGCTGAGAAGGCGACATTATAGTGAATTTGTCTTGTCTGATCAGGACATTTCATTTTCTATACAATGACGGTGCAGTAGGCAAGTTGCATTGGAGACAGGTAGCAGGTGCTGGGACTGTATAGCATAACGAATCCAGTGAGCAGTAACTTGTAATAATATGTGAATGGTGAATGAAATCTATATAATATGTCGGGATTTGTTCACTTTAAGACATGAATTACTTTTATAAAATTTGCAGGTGCCCAGAATTTTTCCTTCTCTGGAATGTTGTTTCGAAACTTTTGTGATTCCTTGAACTGCGTGTATTTAACAGGGATGTAAACACAGTCACGTGAATTTATGACGTATTTTCATTGCGTGAGTGGATTTTAATTCTGCTTGATTATATTTTACAGAATTTTTTTTAAGATATTGATATTAACAAGTTATAAAGAGTTATTGACGAATTCCTGGGGGCATGCATGGATGGAATGATTGCCCTGCTTCTTCACTGGCATTGTTTACTTTTTTGGACGTACATTTTCGTCATTGACGGTTTTTTTAACCGTGTTCGGCGTATATTTTATTATAGTTAATAATGTTTTTACTCAGACAGGAATACTGCTTGTTGGAAATAGGAGCAATTTGAAAACTGATACACTACTGAAAATATGAAGGTAGAAGATGCGTGATTTCGGGCTTCCGTCGTGGTGTAAATGAGATCTGCACACTTTTGGTATTTTACGCAGCGTAGAATGCTATTTTCTTACCGACGTTTCGGGACAACCCATCAGCCCAATCTCCAAGAGACAAACAAACGTGACCCTTGAAGATGGGACCGATAGGGTGTCCCGCAACGTCCGTAAGAACCTACCATTGTACCCTGCGTAATATCCCAAAAGAGTGGAGATCTCAGGGTAGGAGGTATGTAAGGAAGGAAAGATCCCTGATGAACTTCTGTTTTTGCCTTTATAGGAGATACTGTAGTAGAAACCGTACAGCGATTATTTATGTGATTCCTGTTTGTATACAATCATGTCTCAGGCGTATCGGTAATTTTGAAGTGTGACGCCCTGTAGTTTCGTGGAAATGTGACCATCCTTGCCGAGGAAACTGCTGTTGCCTTCATCCCCAGGGTTCCCAGATGTCTCCGAAACTTTTGTAAAGCAGTAATCTTTATGTAATGTTCGTGTGAGCTTGTTGCAGTTGACAAGTTGATCATGGTTGGCATGTGTGCGTTGTGCCGTAGCCAGGCAGAACGAAAGACGCGCTATTGGTGGTACAGAGAACTCTGCGCCACACAGTTGTGTGATGGACCTGTTAGTTGAGTCTTGGTATAAGTAAATGCTGTTCACATTGATTATACTTGTCTTCGAGTAATGAAACATGAGAAGCACTTGTATATTTGTGATGGGTAGGTGACGGTCAGAGTACGGCAGTATTGGAATGTCCTTGCTCCGCAGCTGACAAACGAAATTCTTTTGTGAGAACTGCTAAGGAAAATGTTTTAAATTTGGAGAAATTAAGAGATTATAAGGTGTTGAGTGGTTTGTTTCTTTGTAGTTTGGAATTAGTCCACCCTCTGAACTTTGTCCGTCGCCCTATGCTTAAAAGAAAATAAAAGTGGCATGTCGGAGAAGTCCAAAGAGTGAATGTTTCCCACTGTGGTATACCATCGTCAGAATCGAGGATATAATTCTTCCGGGATGTTACGCTGCGTCGACTTGTGAATATTTACTAATCTCGCATCGTCGGAAATTGAATTTTATCTTCATTGTTTATATTTCATGACTGTGTAAGCCACTGAAGATGTACAGTATAGCCCTCAAATGAACGTATAATGAAAGTGAATTTTAAAGGATGTAGAAGGAAGTAAACACGGCCTCATTGTAGGTACTATCCCAGAATTTGGCTGGAGAGGTGCTGAGAAAGTCCACGAAAAGTACTCAGGGTAATCGATGTCCCTGACTAGTTTCGAACCTGGCATCACCCAAATGCAATATTTTACACACACATTATTTTTATAGAGAATGAGATGGGATAGCCGTGTAGCACACAGCAATTGCTTGGAAGTAGTACAGACAGTAAACACAATGTGTAAAGATTCGGCTTGTGCTCATTGCATCCTGATGTTCTGCGTGTCATGTTGAATTCATTCAGACTCTACGGAAGGCAGACATGACACCAATTCTCATCAGGTAACTTCACCATTTGTGAGCATAACACTGATATGCATATGAGGTGTTTTCAGAAAGTAAGGTAATGTAGTAATTTGTGTCTTGTGTTTTGTTCAGCATCTCTGAACTTACTCATGACTTTAGGCATGTCCATTTCTATCTGGGCCTGTAAATCAGTACCTCTGTTGAAGCCACTCTGACATAGATGTAGGTATTCTTATGAAGGCATTGCTGGCTGTAGGAATTGAGCCCAGACTTGCACTGCAAGGGTATGATATCATTGCACAGTGGGACAAATGTCTGCTTAGGCTGGCTGATTGTTTAAAAAAAAAAGATGCAAATGTGTAAGTGACTTCAGATTGCGTGTGCGCGTGAGAATGTGTGATTGCATGTGGTTGAAGGTAAAAGGTAAAGGTAAAATTCACCCTCGAACAGGCCATGTAGGTCCAAAGGGGGAATAGAGGTATAGCTCTACTCTTCTGTTAACCTTGGCGCCAGATGGAGGTGTATGATCTATGCCGTGCCCCAGCCGCTATACCCCTGGCAAATACCCAGTACCCATTGTACAGGAGGCTGGGAGAGCCCCAGGGCCAGCATGAAGATGAAAGCAGACGGAACCAAGCCTTCTTGGTGTATTGGTATCATTCTTTGTGGATTGGCTGCCCACTTTAGTTAATATTCGTCCTCTAAATATTACATTGGGTGGTAGAAAAAAATCAGTGTTGGTTTATTGGTTCTGCGAATTATACAACACTATCAATGATTGTGTATTTATTTATTCATCACATTCACTACATGTTTTGGCCAGTAATTGCGGCCACCATCGGGCAGTGTTACAATTATATACAAGGGGCAGAACTGAGGTATTTCACTAACTTTCCTTTTATATTTCTGTATGTGTTGATGAGATGATCTTGACTAGCCTATATAAATGTGGATAACATAATCCTTTTGTATTTGTTTAATCATTGTTGGTGTATTGATTCTCCGAATAGTACAACTGAAACGTGTCATAGTGAATGTTCTGAATAAGTGACTATACATTCAATTATATGATGTAGTATTATTCAGAGAATCATTAAACCAACATTGATTAAAGAAATACAGTGGGATAATGTTGCCAAAACGTAGGAAAATTCCTGATTTCAGGCAGCTAGGAAAATTGGTTGTGTTGATCTGACTAGACCCGTATCTTAGACAAGGGCAGTAGGTGTGAGTGAAGTGAACGGAACATCAGGATTCGCGCATTTAGTAGGATGACTGACACTTGGCAGAAATGATCACTGACATTTGTGTTGAAGATAGGATCCAACTTGCACAGTTGCTCACTTAGTTTCTCTCAGACATTTTCTGCCACCTTTTAGTTTGCTAGATGTGAACTGACATTTCAGAGGAACCTGTTACCTCCGCCTTCAACATCATCATCATCATCATCATCTTCTTCTTCTTCCTCCTCCTCCTCCTCCTCCCCTTCCTCCCCTTCCACCTCCTCCATGATTGAGGCTCCTTAAATGTTGGTACTTTGTGGCATCACATCCCTGAAGGCAGACATAGACACCACCATAGAAACCTCAAATCTGGCACAGTAAATGTCTAATGTGAATTGGTTATGCCACACATGATGTGTATGTTGATTCATAATCACACACAATAAACATAAGCTTCTTGTTCAGCCTTACAAATAGAGCCAAATAGTTCCTGTAAGCATGTGATGTTCACAACGACTTTGTTGGCAAAGTATGAGAATGCAAGAATTGCCAATGTTACTGGATGATGTACCATTGGCAGTGTGGCAGACTGTGTGGTTCGTGCATGATGGAGCTTCTGCTCAGTTCAATGGGTAGGATGAAATGGACCAGTTCATGGCCACTGCGATCACCTGACCTCACTGCTGCCAAGTTATATTTGTGGGACTGTCTGAATGCAATACTGTAATTAAGGATCATCCTATACATTAGTGTTTGTAAAATTTTATGTGGAAGTCTCACCATTGTAATTTTATAGGAGTTGGTATGATGTAAAGAAATGCATAATAAAAGAAGAGTGAGGAACACAGTGCTCTCTTGAATGAAGAAATAACATGTGCTCAGGCTAGATTTTTGGCACTGCATTACTGCATTGGTTGCATTACTAACTGATATTGTCATCTCTTCAGTTTGTATAATAAAGAGATGTTTGCTCACGGTCTTTCTCTGTCACTACACATTGGTTGCTATTATGTGGTGTTTCAAGAAATTCTTGCTTTTGTTGTTGCCCTTCCAACAGCGTATTTTGCAATAAATATATGGATTTCATTACTTTGCAGCAGTTCTGAGCTGAGTAAAACCCTTCAGTGAAATTTTAACATAAAATTAATTGCTGTCTTATAATGAAAATATTACCATTTAGTGTCAAATCCCTGGCACTCAGAGACATTTTTAAAGAGTAGAGAAAAATGTGTTGCAACAAGATGATGCCAATAAGAACCCAGGTGTCTGTGACTTTTGTTCTCCAGTTCGTAGAGTGATGGAACACGCTGTTATAATTGCACAAAGCAGTCAGTTTTCATTGAAAGCTATTGAGTTTGAGGTTCTGTGAATGAAACTTATAAAGTCTTACTGTATGTTTGTAACTTTCTTTCCTAAGTACAAAATGGTGAATAAGTAGGTAAAAGAATAATGAAGTACTAGAAAATATGGTACCCAGTATTTGTATATTGTATGTATGCTTTGACACATACATATATTTTTTGTTTGTGTTGTACATGGCTCCAAGATATACAATAAAAAGAACACAGGATGAAAGTGGTGTATTTATTTGCCAATTTATTCTATCGGTATATTTATAGAAAATAACTGTGAAACTAAACCAGAAATTAGCAATTCTGAAAGCTGGTTGCAGTGTTTGCCCCTGTGTCTCTGATATCCTCTATGGTATTTGCTGGCTCATGATGTGGGAATGAGGCCTCATTTTTGAGTTTAAATAACCCATGTGCAAGTATTAAAATTGTAGTTAACCCTTTGCTCCTCCACACATAATATACTGTAATACAACTAATATTCTCCCAAGTTTAATGTAAAATGTAATAAAGCCACATTAAAATTTAAGTGCCTGGAAAAACTGGGCAGTATTACCAAAGAAACACACACGTTTTCCGTGAAATTGATGATGGGTGAAATATTTGATTATAAGAAGGGTTGATTTTTATGTTTAGAAATGTCTTTGACCTCTTCTGCATTCTGTTCTGATTGTTTCGTGTTTCAGTCTCAGGCCTTTTAAAATTGGATGTGAAAAAATTAATGCAAGATTCCATTGGTAAAGGTGTAGGCTATACACATTTGTGATATTCATGTGACATACTTGAATGAGACAGTTACAGTTAAACTTGATATGTTTAATAACGTTTTTGTTGTTTGAGCTGTGTGCTACTACTTTGTTCCAGATGTTCATTGGCAGACGTGCCCATTCAGCAGTTATGAATTGTGTGTAACCACAGTACAAGTTCCAGTCGTGATTTTATAATACTGGTCTTCTGTGGTTATATAATGAATGCAGATGTTTGTGCTGTTCCCAGCATGGGCACTGTATTAACATTCTGAATCTGTTTAAATGAAGAAAAATAAGTCAATGGGGATTTTCCTGTAGTATAGAGCAGTTTATTTATGTGAGGTTTTCTATATCTGAATCTTGGGTAGACAAAACATCTGGTTATTTTACCATTAAATTGTAATATAGGTGTGCCAAATTTTAATTATGTCTTAAGAGAAGCATGCATTTTATGTTGTAAATTTATTTCAAATTATGGACGTTATTTTATGTTTATTTTTATCCTCCCTTCCTCACCCTTATTTTTCTTATTTATTTAATTTCTTTATTGGCTAGCTTGGACCGGGCCCCGAGTGTACGCCAGACCTGCCCTCTGTAGGCGGAATGCTCAACTAACCTGCCCAGTGCAAGACTGTTGCACACATAGACCAATCCAAAAACAAAAAAGATTTATTAAAAAGCAAGATCCAACACCTCCCCTCTTATTCGAAACCATGGCGAGATTGGAGAGTGAGTACAAAACTTTAGTCACTTACAATTCTCTAGGGCTGCAAATCGAGTACCATCAAACAGTCTCATATGATATTGTTTGATGCATACGTGATCCATGTCATTACACTGATTATTTATATGCAAGTGAAAAACTATAGAAACTTGATCATCTAGTAGCAAAGTTATGCAGGTTACTTTTCCTGTTCACACAGCAGTTTTTATTTTAAAATATTCTGATTTGTATGACATATGCTTGGACCAAATGCTTATCACTTTTGCTGTCAACAGTATCATGACCCATACTGATTACAGAAAAGTATTATATATTTTGGTATATACTGTTGACAATGATAGTACATGGATGCAGATCATCTTTATCGATTTGCAACACTGTTGTTTTGTTAAACTTGCTGTACAAAAAGATTATTCTTGTTTCCTGTCTCTTACATTGGTCTTGAGTTAATTTTGTGTCACATATTTCACTAACTCTTTCTAGAGCACTTCTCCCTCCTCACAGTTGGGCTGTAGATGTTCTTTCCATCCCTTTCTTTAAGTGATGTTGAGCAGCATGACCTACAGTCCACACTCTTCACTTCTGCATGAGCATTCCCTCCATCCTGTTTTCACAAAATTGTATTCAGTGTGTATGTGCTGGCACAGGGATTTCAGGATCGGTGGAGCACTCATTGTGTTACCATAATGGCTATTGTCTACTGAAGTTTCATTCATATTTTCCATGTTATGTGACATATATGAAAATAATTTGATGTACCATACTTAGTTACCACACTGTGCAAACTGGAAACTAAAATGTAAAGTATTTGAAAGAAATGCAGGTTTTGTGACATTAGAAAGGTGTTTGCTCCAAATTTTGTTTTTAACTTGAAACAATGAGTGTCTTGTAACTGGAGTCCCTACCTTTCAAGTGCTTTAAAATTTTGTTTATGTCTTTAGTTATGTGTTTTAGATAATGATTTTGTAGCATTAATCAGTAGAGGACTGAAGTATTTTTTAATAAGATGGATGTAATGCATCTTCAAATATTAACCCTATATTCATGGAGTTTTCTGCAAAACCAGACAGACACGGAGGGAAGATTGTGTTTTTGGCATATTGTCAGTTCATCATTCAGACAGCAGTTGCTGATAATATTTTATTTTTGTGAGAACGTATGAATGTGTAGAGATGGTTTAAGGTTAACACCAGGTCTTGTTTTATCAAAGCAAACCAGATGTAAATTAAATATTACAAAGACAGATTTGACCACTGTTTTCCAGTTTATATCTTAAGGGCTGATGTAATGACGTATACCAGAATTCTGACAAAATAAAAATTAGTTTAAATAGGCACTGCTCACTGCCTAATAAAACGACTTTTTTTGTTGCAGTTAGGTACAGTGCTACAATACATGTAGTGGTTACGTTACGCAGTGAACATAGCGGACAACAGTGTGTCAACAGATATAAATTATGGTTTCTGTGTATTTAAAATTAAGATTGGAATGAGCAAACCATTTTGAATTATATTAGTTTTTAATGTGTGTGTGTATTTAAGTGCAGCTTTGTTTAACACACAAACAAGGAAGCAGTGCTGCATACTGAAATGAACTTGATACATTTTTCTTCAAAATAAAGGATAAGGGGTTACTTTGTTGTTGTTACCTACCAGAGTGGTCTGGCATGCTGAGGGAAGAAGATATTGAAGATGTGCGAGAAAAGAGTGCTGAGGGTGATATTTGACCAGGAACTGGGGAAAATTACATAAAGAGGCTTTTATAATTTGTGCTGTTTATCAGGTATTGTTAGTGTGATTAAATTGAGGGATAGGCAGGACATTATGAATTGATGGAAAATGAGATGTGCTGGGCATAGCATATTGATCTGTTTGACTGGAAGTGTACCTTAATATGCTCCTTATCATGGCTGTTTTAAAAATGGTATCATAAAACTTAATCTCTAATGTCAGTGGTAAGGTAACTGTAGGGGAGCAATACATATAAATCTGTAATGTAAAGAAACAAGTAGTGATTCTTTCACATGGAAGAATTATGTGTCTCATAACCGTTCCTTTTCTTTTGTTATATTTTGTTTCTTTTACTGTAATGTAAGAAGTATTATGAAATTGAACAAATTATATTACATCTAATATATATCTACAGTGTTAATTGTTTTTGAGTTGCTGGTAAAAATGCAGCAGGAGAATAACGTCTTTTTTGTAAATGTGTCATGATACAAATTCTCAGAATTGTATGAATGATTTTTGGTGTCCAAAGTTTGTATGGTATACGTGATTGCAGCCAGAGATGGCTGGACTGGTAGTATAGAAGTACAGTTGAAAGAAAGTTGTATCCGTTTTATATTTGCTCATCTGTTTTTTTCCACATATTTTCATAATACTTTAGCCTTGCTTAATGCTGATGCATTAGATATTAATTAAACCATGGTCTCTGTGATACTGGTCTTTTGATTTTTTGTCACTATATTGTCTACCCATATGCTTGACCAGGCACCGTCTGTTGCAGTTCCCAGTATAGTTGTCCACAACGGGTCCAACAGCGCTCCAGGGAGCCCCACCATGGAGCGGAATCTCCGTGCTCAACGAACGCTGTCCAAACAGGTAGACATTAAGCAGCTTCTAAAAATTGCTTACACTGTAAAGAGTGTTTCTTGGATATGGAGGTTTCCCATGTAAGAATTTTTTGAAGTCCCATTGAAACTTGGGTTTAGTCCCAGGCCAGTTCATGTGGAATTTATGGTGGACAGAGTGGCTCTGGGGCAGGTTTTTGTAGGACTACTTAGATTTTCTTCTGTCACTGTTATACTGCCAGTGCTCTATTCATCTGTCACTGATGCTGTATAGTCTTAGCAGTTGACATTATTGTTAAATAACACTGGCACCCCAGAGTAGTCACATTCATCTGTGTTAATTGTGTAATGGATAAAAGGAATCGAAATTTAAAAAAATAGACATTAAGACACTTTTGTTCATGGATGACCCTTAATAGTGGTGGATTCAGAAGATGCACTACCAAATTCTATACATAAACTGGAGACAGTTACATCCAAATGTGGACTAAATGTTTCAAAAAACAAAATGAAAACAGTGCTTTTAAAGGAAAGGATTCAGTGAGAATTAAAATTGTAATAAATAATATTATAGAAAATAACCCCTCTCAAGTTCAAAAACACACTAGACTGAAAATGTAAAACACTTCTGCATTACCTTTTCACTATACTGATGCAAAACTTGGGCAATTAGAACAGGATAAATCAGGATAACATCAGTGAAATTGAAATTTAAGAGGAGAGTGGCAAAATGCACATGGTAAGATTACAGAACCAATGAAGATTTTTTATCAGAACTTAAAATTAATCCAGTTGTAAAGAAAATTCAAAATTACAGAAATAAATAGGTACACCATGTTCAACGAATGGACACAGACAGACTTACACATTTAATTATGAAATATCAACCATGTGAGAGACAAAGCCAAGGATGACCCCTCACAAGACTTCCCGACTGTTAACCCTTTGGCGCCAGAATTATTTTTTTAAATTTTAGCACATTCTGTATATAAAATGTGAATAAAACAGGAACCAAATATGTTAGAATTATGAAACAAACTGCATTTTTAAGAGAAAAAAATGGAGAGTATATACCGTGTTTAAAATATTCATCACCTGTATTTGTTGAATAAATATATAAAATGCAACCTTTAGAGGTTAGCGGTGCGGTACCACCACTATAGTGGTCGTTAGGCGTCAAAGGGTTAATGGGACCAGAATAGGCCACGAGGCCTAAAACCCTGCAAGCTATGTGGTGGGGGTGGTGGTGATGGTGATGATGATGAATTGTATAATGGTACAGAATTTGCGGGGCCTAACACATGTTTAAACATTTTTACATAATTTTAAAAATAGTTAAGACAAGCCCAAAAGAATAGATGTGGTCCCATAATGATGGCAGAATCTGATTTCATTTTCAGATTAGAATTTTATAAGAGCTGTGACAAATATTGAATATTTCAGTACATTCTTTTGGACTGTGAACTGCGTGGATGTGCTTCATTTTTCAGAAAGTGACATAGAGGAAGAGAAATGTTTGGTGTGTGTGTGTGTGTGAGATTCACAGACAGTGAGTTGAGCAAGAATGACCATCCCTCCTTCATTTGACACTGGCAGCTGTTTAGCTGTACAGTCTCTCCTATCAGAGCAGTGAATTTTATTTTATCATGGTGCCTCCTGAAGCCACAGATTTATTGTGACATTTGTTAGTAAAGGCTTAAGAATAGTATTTCTTGATAGTAATACATGCTTTGAAACAATAAGTGACAGAAGAGGTCTGTGGTTCTATAGGCAGAGTTTGAAGAACTGGAGGAAGATGAGTCAGTCCCACTTAAGTCAAGCCCCTCCAGCAGCCCTGGTGCTGCCATATCAATGTCTTGCCACTGCCAGGGTGATGACAACACTCCCAGTCCAGCATCTGGTAATCAAACGTCCGACAAGCACAAGACCAAGGACATCAGAGATGACACACAGCATCAGCAGCAACAGAGAGCTGGTCTCTCAAGAGCAAACAGTGTGGATACTGAGGACAAGTCACCACCACCACCGCCAAGAGTCAGGGTAAGATGGCCATTACTGTTAAGTACTTAAGTTTGTTAACAACAGGTCACACGCATTACCATTGAACTGACCTTTTGAATTGATTTCTTGGTGTAACACTTTTGGATGCGAATTTTGCAGTCACATGTTGTGGTATTATTATTCTGAACAGTTCTTGAAACATTACAAGAGTAACTTCAAACACAAATTTAGTTATGTAGTAATTGTATGTAAAAGGTAAAGGTAAAGCAGTCCCATTACAGGCCTGGACAGGCCCAGAGGGTTCCAGGAGGTTGAGGCTCCCAGATTTCAAGACATTCGGCACATGAAGGTGGTAAGGTTGTTA
>Ga0123357_10009810_pt1 | contig 12114 bp, 6 predicted proteins | sample TergutEmb28metaG_FD_89873 | JGI IMG/M metagenome (GOLD analysis project Ga0123357, IMG submission 89873) | Embiratermes neotenicus P4 segment gut microbial communities from Petit-Saut dam, French Guiana - Emb289 P4 | ecosystem: Host-associated > Arthropoda: Insects > Digestive system > Gut ...
ATAATTTATAATTTATTTGTCTCCTTTTTCATTCGCACTGACACCTGATCAATGCAAGTAGCAAAAGGATTTCCGAAAATTCGGATTCATTTATTTTCTCTTGTAAGAAATCTCGAAAGTTTGCACAAATTTCATTTTGTAGGTGTTGCCAGATGCCAACGAACTTGTCCCTCAGGGTCTGTCAGTTTATTTGGTGACGTGGAATAACCCAGTATAGATTTAAGACGGCAAGTTCCCTTTTCCTCATAAGTTTGTCTAACTGATATCTTTTCGCTTCACAGAACTCCACGGAATAACACAATGCAGGTGATAATTTACATTTTCTTTGAAGTTTACGATTGAGCTGCAGAATACACGTTGTACTGTCCTGAACAAACGCGACAGTCACGACATACATCCCATCAGATAATGGTGGCACAATGTTTTCCTCTTTCATCAGGAAAATATCAAAATACATAACATTTTATCCTACCCTCTCTCTCACTGACCCCTAGTTACATTCACACTTTGTGACCCATCTTGTTACACAGAACACACTGAAGGTGATTCGTAACTTCACGTCCACTGTGCACCACGGTTACAATCACAATGTCTAATCCCCCTCATAACAATTTTAAAAAAAACCAGCAGCTGTTGGTGAATAATGCACAGAAACGTGGGGCAAAGTTCGTGAGTGATTTCAGGCTTCTGCCGCGACATAAATGAGATTTTGCTGTTTTTATTGGACTGGTGACCGTTGGAGATGTGACCGAAACGTTGTACCGAAACGTCGGTAAATAAATACCAATATGCGCTGCGTAATATCTCAGAAGAGCGACGATACAAAGACATGTGTCTGACATTTAGACATCTCAATGTAAAGTGTGTAGAATACCCAAACAGGCGTATCCAAATAAGGGATGCAGCTGTTGCAATGGTAGTGAAATAATTAGCGGAACTGGTTTTATGTTTCTTTCTACGTTTTGCTGACCGTGCATCTCAGTATAATCTTAGTAATTAAACAACTTAATGCACAAATTATTGTTTAATAATAAGTTTATTATACGCCTCTACATGTTTCGACCACTATGTGCTCATCATCAGGAGGTCAAAATTGTATCATACAGCATCTGGTATCATCAAACCTGTAGGTGGCCGTCCTGTGCACATTTCTCTGTCAACATGTGCACGGGACGAACACCTACAGGTGTGATGTTACCAGATGCTGTATAATACAATTTTTACCTCCTGATCATTAGCACAACAGTGCACAAAACATGTACAGGCGTATAATAAACTTATTATAAAACAGGAATTTGTGCATTAAGTTGGTTAATTACTAAGATTGTTTTGTGTTTTTCGCTGGTATAAATTGAATAGGTAGCTTGTGTTCGCCTGGTGGGAGGGAGGATAATTAGTTCCCACTGTACTACCTTTCCTTTGAAATCTACTGACCCGATGGTTCGAGATGTCCATAAATTTAACTCTCATATACAAATATTATTATTTTTAAAGTGCAGGCTTTTTGGAATATGACGCCGTGTCTTTATGAAAGTAATTCCCCACAGCACAACACAACACAACACAACACAACACAACACAACACAACACAACACAACACAACACAAGTCTCAGTAACACGCCTGTCAGCACGTCAAGTGTTTCAAGATTATTTTTCAGAATAAATAAAACAGGGAAAATAAGGAATATACAAGTGTGAATAAACAGAATAAAAGATATTAAAATTACTGTCCCACATTTAAGTAATACATTTCCAGTATTTTTCGCGTAACATTCTTAGATACGTGGTACAGTTTTAAGTTTCCTATCATGAAGTGCCTCATGCATATTTTGTTTGAATTCATGAAAATAATAATAATAATAATAATAATAATAATAATAATAATCGATATTATCTGTGACACTATTAGTATGTATCTTTAGTGGAGTGTCTGTAAGGCATGAACCAGAAACACAGGGATATTTAGTACTTCGTTTATTTTATGAAGCGTTACAATTACATGAACAATTTCCTATTATGCAAAGCTGTAATTTGTGTCATCCTGGTAAAATGCTTCATTATTTACGTAGACACAAAGCTGTGGTTCACAGATGAAACATATTGTGTGGTGCACATAGTGGTCTGGTGGCTGCAGAACACAAACTTCTTGCATATATCTTAAAAGTGCCACATTTGTTTCGTAGAAGATTATGAAATGTTCCGTATTGCAGCAGCAAACGTTTCTACTATTTGGTTTAAAAATGCCACTATTGCATCAACCAGTTGTTGAGGAAAGCCTAGAGCCTTTAAATCAGTAGAAATCTGGTTGGCCACTTCTTCCATTTGGTTTGTTATCTGGAGAAAAAGAGAAGTTAATTAAAAATGGCTTCTAAAAGACAGACTTAACACTATGTTGCATTGACACACATGTGCATATAAATGTACTTAGGCCGACACATATAGATACATACGTCCAAACATACGTAGATAATTACGTATACATAAACACATACACACACAAATAAACACAAATTCATACATAAGCACACAATAAATATATATACACATATATAAATATATAACAAATGCAGATAAAACAAACAAATTAACATAGACATAAATCGTATCATATATTTATAATATAATGTGATATGATACAATATGATATATTTATAATATAATGTGATATACTTATAATAAACTAATATATTGTAATATCATATACTCCTGAAGTTTTTAAGCTTTTGTTGGCTTTTTCTGCATATCCAGTTACTTCAATGGAAGGTCAGGGATTATTTAAAATTGATGCATACTTGCATACGTACATACATACATAAATAGCATACACACATACATACATACATACACATATACGTACATACATACATGCACACATATATACATACATACATACATACACAGGTACATATATACATACGCGCATATATAGTTACATACATACACGCATACACACACACACACACACACGCAAATATACATGCAGATGAGTAAAGAGAAACCAACTTGATGCCACTTATTTTATTATTTTATTCAATGCTCAACATGTTTCGGCCGTTAATACGACCATCTTCAGGAGCCTGCGAATAATTGGTAGTTATTTCATGGGTTGTATCTGGTTCGGTGTGTGTTGGCGTTCCGTTTCAGTGAGGCTATGGCGGTGTGGTGTCTTTATGCAGTCTGAAGCACTATTGACTGCATAAGGACACCACACCGTCATAGCCATACTGAAACGGAACGCCAACACACACCGAACCAGATACAACCCATGAAATAACTACCAATTATTCGCAGGCTCCTGAAGATGGTCGTATTAAAGGCCGAAACATGTTGAGCATTGAATGAAATAATAAAATAAATGGCATCAAGTTGGTTTCTCTTTACTCAACTATCAAGATGATGCACGGTCCCATAAAAATAAGATACATGCAGATATGCATTCACACATACATATATGCTTATATACATACATGTATAGTGACAGAATATTTGAAATCGGTACATAGAGACATGTATACATACACACATACATATATTCATACATACATATATACATTCTTATGTTGAAACAAATACGTATGACAAACAATAATGCGAACTTACGTAATCTACAAAGGTGACGACAAAATTTTCCCCAATTTCGGTATTCTGTGCCGTTGCTCCTGTTGAAATCAAATTAAATAATTAGAACTTTCGTGTTTGTCTCTCTGGACGAAAACCACTTATTATTACTGGTGGGAACCGAACACTGACAGAATATTTAAGCGTAAAGTCACTGGGTGCAGGACGGAGAAAATTACATAATGTTAAGCCTAATATTTAAGTATCAGCTGTTACTGTCAGGACGATCAGAAGAAGGTAACAGAGGCGGTTAACACAGCGTTGTGGGCGGGAGGTCTAAAGCTAGCACAGCACTGTTACACGAAACGGGTAAGAAAACATGTTTAATGAAGCAACTTGAAGAATTGCCAACGAATTACATCCGGGAAGGTACAGACAAACGTGAAGTTTTCCCAGTCCGTGGCATGAAGGCATATAGTGGGAAAAGAGGTACAGTTCCACTCATTCTTAGCATCTTAACAGTAGATGGAGGCGAGTGGTTAACTATAAGCTCGATCCGTTTCACCTCGGGGAAAGAACCCCGTTAAGTCAAACAAATTTCATCCTTCTTGGTTTGATGACATTAACAATATTTCAAAATAAGTACAAATTCTGATGTCAGTCTTTATGCCGTCCTCTCTTACACTTACTTTTTCTTACTCTCTGTTAGAAAGTGTGTAAATATTCGTCCGGAACACACTGTCAATTCTTTCGTACAAATCACTTATGAGAGTCGGTTGGAATTCAAATTTCAGATTGCTGTTGTAATTTTACGCAGAATTCTTGACAAAATATACGTGTATAAATATATCTTTAAAAATCTAATCTGATATAATAATATTTCCACCTAACTTGTATCCACTAGTATTGTAAGTCGAGGTAATGTCACAGGTCACAAATCATGACGAAATATCTTGTTCAGGTAACAACGACAGTCACATGCACAACTTGAAACGATCATATTTGTAATGCAACATAAGCTTCGTCATGTTATTAAGCTTACAGATAATTACCTAAATATACAAATATACTCTGTGCCTTATAAACACGTGTACCAACTATAACACAATACATTTCCAACACATCCACATGCCAAAGTGTAAATCGCCTACATCTACGGCAACTTGCACCGTCACACAAACTTTCCCCTTACAATTCTGGCTTTCCCTCAAACAGTGCGTTTTTATGTGCTCCATCCGGTCCTCACTAAGAGCAACGACGATTTCCTCTTCAGAATTAACTGACTGTTCATTATAGCGGGATATGGTCTGTTCTGTGTGAGGGAGGGCCTAAACTTTAAATAGTGTCTAGATTAAGTTTTGTCTGTAAAACGTTCAAAAAATCCGGTTATTTTTATTTCTAAACATTCGAGATACGTCTGAGGAACTTGTGTATTGCAATATATCTGGAATTTATGCTTACCTGCAGCGAACAAAACTGCAACAACAACTAACACAAAGATGATGGAAATCTTCAACATTTTGAATTGCTTCTCCTGTAGTGATGTTCGTTGAAAAGTCAAAAAGTAATGTCGGTCTAACTAGTCCAGTTGCATTATATATTTTCTAGCTTTATCACTACCCACGGTGACTAATTCCTATCAGTCAGCTACTTAGTAGTTCAAGGAAAACAAACAAAATATGTTGATAATTTGAAAGTTAGTCATTGTCTGCCTTCTTTAGTTAACACGCATCCTATTGTTGGTTGACTAATCACGCGTATGAGACAGTACAAAAATGACGACTGCCTGTTATATAACACGTTAACATAATTACTCGGAACTTGGAGAATTTTTTAATTCAGTGTAAAAAGTGGGACAGATAGGAAAAATAGTTTAAAAACGTCTATTTCCAAAGGCTTCCCTGCAGTATGACATAGTGGCACAGGGGGCGATTATAGAAAAAATAATAGAGAGGGGAAAAAGAATACACAAGTAGGAGAAAAGAGAATAAAAGGCATTCAAATAATTGTCCAAAATTAAATTAGACTTGAAGAATAAAAGACCAACTTGATGTCACTTGCTACTTTATTTCACTTCTTATATGCTCAACATGTTTCGGACATTAAAATATCCATCATCAGGAGCTTGCGACTATTCTATTGAATTACCACATTGGTCATATTGTTCTTGGTTCGATGTGTGTTGGAGTTTCGGTGTGGTTGGGTTGGAGTGGTATCCGTGTTGCAGGCTTCAGCCTACAACAACGCGTAAATTATACGTTTCCAACATTTTTCTCGTGATATTCTTAAGTAACTAAAAGAGGTTTCAGTTTCCTCCAATAAATATTTCATTTATATTTCCATTGTATACTTGAAAATATTTATGAAAAGAATTGTTATTATCTGTGACACTATTAGTATATATCTTTATTGGAGTGTCTGTAAGGCATGAACCAGAAACATAGGAATATTTAGTACTTCGTTTATTTTATGAAGCATTACAATTACATGCACAATTTCCCATCAGTCAAAGCTGTAATTTGTGTCATCCTGGTATAATGCTGGAGTATTTAAGTAGACACAAAGCTGTGGTTCAGAGCTGAAGCATATTGTGTGGTGCACACAGTGGTCTGGTGGCTGCAGAACACAAAGCTTGATTTATGCACCTTAATGGGGCAAATCTTGTGTGTAAATAGTTATGCTATTACGTCTTTATTACAGAAACAATTATTACACGCTTGAGGAATTCCTGATCATCTGAAATCTGTTCTGAAGAATAACCTAGTCTCCTGAAGACCTCAGCAACTGAGTCTATCATTTCAATTAGTTTTCCTGCGATCTGTAAAAAGAAATAAGACAATGAAAAAAGATACAATTTTAGAACGGCTTCATAATGATTGACTTAAAATTATGTTACATTAACATTCACATGCACATACAGCTATACCTCGGCATGTATACGTGCAAAAATACATACATACGTACATACATACACACATACATATTAAATAAATAAATACGTAATATATATAAATACATACATGCACACATGCAAATATACACATATATACATAATAAATATATAAATATATAAGAACATACGTACATAAACATATGCATATATACATAATAATTATATAAATACATATAAACACACACACGTATCTAATACATTCGTACATATACATAATATAAATATAAATATATATATATATAAACGAATGTACATAAACACATACACATATAATACATTTATGGACATATACATACAAACAAACGTAATACATACTTATATAATATATAATACATGCGTTCATACATACGTGCATACATATACACACACACATATATATACATACATACACACATACGTAGTACTTACATCATAAACAACCCACACATACACAGTACGTACATACATGCATACATAAACACACTCACACATATATACATAAATATATAATGAATATGTACATTTATTTACAGTTCAACTCCACTTACCCGGACGTTGGTTATTAGGATCGACAATTAGCCGGACTGGTTTAGCTCTTCGGGAAATTTTGTAGAGAATTCTACAAAACTAACTTGCCTCGAAATTACCGGTCATAGGATCACGTACAGTGCGTTGTTATACCTTCTAGAGCTACACATCCGGCGTGGTAGAAAGATTTAGATGCAGGTACATATTGTAAATAATAACAGCACAACCTCAAACTGCCAATGTAGCCTTTTCCTTAGAAAAGTTTAATTATAAGCACATTCTGCATATCAGGATGGCTCACCGTCCAAATTAAACCGGATATACATACACATATATATATATATATACAGGAGAATATACATACACGCATACTTAAATAACACATAATATATACACATATACATACAAACACACATTCATACATAATTGATACATACATAAACATATAACACATACAAACGTTTATACATACATATATAATTACAAACAAACATACATATATACACAAACTTATGCACACACAAACACGCATTCAAATAAAAATGCATGCATTTTTAAATGAATAAATACAGTCATACAAACAAACATAAATACATAATCTACATATATTTATAAGCTGATACACACCCACACACATGTATAGTTTACATGTATGTAAGTTACATCCATATTTTACGTGTATTACATATTAATGAGAACTTATGGAACTCATTAAAGGGTGTAAAGTATTTCCCGTGACGGCGGTATTCTGTGCGGTTGCGCTTGTTTAAATAAATTAAGTTATTAGAACTTTCGCGTTTGTCTCTCTGGACGAAAACAACTTATTATTACTGGTGGGAGCCGAACACTGACTGAATATTTAAGCGTAAAGCTACTGGGTGCAGGACGGGGAAAATTACATAATGTTAAGCCTAATATTTAAGTATCAGCTGTTATTGTCAGGACGATCAGAAGAAGGTAACAGAGGCGGTTAACACAGCGTTGTGGGCGGGAGGTCTAAAGCAAGCACATCGCTTTTATACGAAACGGGCAAGAAAACAATTTTAATGAAGCAGATTGAAGAATAGCCATTGAATTACATCCGGGAAGGTACAGACAAACGTGAAGTTTTCCCAGTCCACAGCATGATGACATATAGGGGGAGAAGAGGTAGAGTTCCAGTCATTCTTAGCCTAAACAGTAGAAGGAGGCGAGTGGATAATTTAAGGCTCCGGTCGTTTTATCTCGGAGAAAGAACCGCGGTACCCACTACACAGGAGGCCAGTTGGGCTCCAGAACAGATCTGGACTCTTTGAGAAGAGAAAAATCTGTTGCTTCTACCGAGATTCGAACTCCGGACCGTTCAGCCCACAGTCTAGTCGCCATACCGAATACGGCACTATGGCTCCTGATATCCGTCTGGGATGATATGAAAATAATTTGGTAAATGTTTGTAGTTTCTTCTGCCGCGTTCACAGTACAACTAATGGTATAACTTTCACTCGAACGGCAGATTCATGTTTTAATGTTCGAGAAATGTTGCGCGATGTCAATGTCTCTCTATTTAGTATTGCTCACGGAACCCTAATAGTTCTACAAAAGGTACTGAGGTGGCCACCCCTGTCAAAATTAGGTGAGATATAAAATTAGATACCATCATTTGTTTATCTTTTATCTGCACTAGATTAAGTTTTGTTTTTAAAACGTTAATAAAATCCGGTTATTTTCAATTCCAAACATTCGAGATACGTCTGAGGAACTTGTGTATTGCAATATATCTTGAATTTATGCTTACCTGTAGCGAACCAGACTGCAACAACAACTAACACAAAGAAGATAGAAATCTTCAATATTTTGAATTTTATCTCCTGCAGTGATATTCGTTGAAAAGTCGGAAAGTAAAATCATTCAAACTTAACCAGTTGCAGGACCCGCGGTGATTAATTCCAGCCAGTCAGCTAATTAGTAGTTCAAGGAAAACGAATAACGAAGTTTGAAAATTTGGGACTTAGGCAATGTCGGTCTTCTTTAGGTAACACGCATCCTGTTGATTACTGTCATATCAAATGTATAAGAAAGTACAACGATGACGACTGTCTGTTACAAATCACATCAACATAATTACGTAGTCAGAACATGGAGGCATTGTGTGTTTAGTGTAAAAAGTGGGAAAGATAAGAAAAATAATTTTAAGTACGTCTATTTCCCAAAGGTTTCCCAGCAGTATATCACAGGGGCAAAGAGGGCGAGAACAGGAAAAAAACTACTGTTTTTTTTAACCTCAGTACTGACCAAGGTTCGGTGGTCAACGCCACGTTCTGGCAGATTTATTCCCAACATACTTCCCGGTACCCATTTTATAGGAGGTAGTGGTAATGTTATGAAGGAATGAAAAAAAAACAGATTTTTATTTAGTAGTAGTCGTAGTAGAAGTATTAGTAGTAGTAGTAGTAGTTGTTGTAAATCCGCTGATGACAAGCACTCAAGTGGCCCTGTTGGACACTAAATTTTTAATTCTATCTGCTTTGAAATCCGAAGAAGAATAGGGTAACAAAGCATAAAAATGTGCATCAGGAAGCCGAGAGAAAATTACGTCTTTGAAAGTCCAAATTTTAATACGCATATTTTGTCTGAAATTTCATCGTCCAAATTTTGATGGCGTTAAATTTTTCAGACAGGCCCAAATGATCTCTAAAAACATTTTCATAAAGTAATTATTTTGTAATTAATTTCTATCCGTTTTCATGTGCACTGGAACCTGTTCAAGGCAAGTAGTAAATACGTTTCGAACATTCCCATTGCATATTTCTTGTTTAGGAAATCTCAAAAATCGTGAAAAAAGTTCATTGTGGAAGTGTTGTATGATGCCAAAGAGCTTGTACTTCAGGGTCTGTCAGTATTCTGGTTAGGCGGAAAAGCCGATGGACAGCTTTAAGACGGAAAATTTACTTTTTTCTGATACGTTTGTCCAGCTGACACCGTTTCTTCAGTTGACACCGATTGTCCAGCTGACACCGTCTGTCCAGTTAACACCGTTTGTCCAGCTGACACCGTCTGTCCAGTTAACACCGTCTGTCCAGTTAACACCGTTTGTCCAGCTGACACTGTTTGTCCAGTTAACACCATTTGTCCAGCTGACATCGTTCCATTTCACACAGTTTCATACAAATAAAGACTGCAAGCGTAATTTTTATTTTCCATCAAATGTTGTATTCAGTTGCAGAAGACACGTTGTACTGTCCTGAACAAATGCGACAGTCACGACAAACCTCCCATCAGATAATGGTGGCACAATGTTTTCCTCTTTCATCAGGAAAATATCAAAATACATAACATTTTATCCTACCCTCTCTCACATTCACCAATAGTTACATTCACACTTTGTGGCCCATCTTGTTACACAGAACACACTGAAAGTGATTCGATACGTCACGTCCACTGTACAGTACACCACTGTTACAATCACAGTGCCTAACGTCATTCATTAAAAAAACGTCTAGCAGCCCAGAGCCTGTTGGTGAATAAAGCACAGAAACGTGGTGTAAATTACGTGCGTGATTGTAGGCTTCCGAGGGGATATAAATGAAATCTTGCTGTTTTATTGGATTGGTGAATGTTGGAGATGGGACCGAAATGTTGTATCGAAACGTCGGTAACTAAATACCAATCTGCGCTGCGTAACATTCCAGAAGAGCGAAGATCTAAATGTCATTTGTCTAGCAGTTAGATATCTTAATGTAAAATATGTAGAAGACCCAAACAGGCTTATCCAAATAGGAGATACTGCTCTTTCAATTGTAGCGAAATAATTACCGGAAATGGTTATGTGTTTGTCGCGGGTATAAATGAATCGAGTAGAGTTGCTTGTGTTTGCCAGGCGGGAAGGAGGGTAATTAGTTCCCACCGTACTACACTTACTTTGAAATTTGCTTACCAGCAGTTTCCCATGCCCAAAAATTTAACCCTCACACACAAATATTATTATGTTTCTAACGTACAATCCTTGTGGGTTATAAGGCCGTGTCTTTATGATATAGTTCCCGACGACACAATATCATATCGCAGAATACTTCCAGCTTCAGTAGTACGGCTGTCAGCACATCACATGTTACATGATTGTTTTCAGAATAAAAAAGCGGGAGAAAAAGGAATACACAAGTATGAGAAAAGGAAGTAAAAGTTATTCGCATTATTGTTCCAAAGTGAAATTACACGTTTCCAATATTTTTCTCGTAATATTCTTATGTACCTGGCAGATTTGAAAGTTTCCTTCCAAGAAATATTTCATATATAATTACATTGTATACTTGAAATATTTATAATATTAATTGTTATTATCTGTGACACTATTAGTATGTATGTTTAGTGCAGTGTCTGTAAGGCATGAACCAGAAACACAGGGATATTTAGTACTTAGTTTATTTTATGAAGCATTACAATTACATGCACAATTTCCCATCAGTCAAAGCTGTAATTTATGTCTTCCTGGTATAATGCTGGATTATTTAAGTAGACACAAAGCTGTGGTTCACAGCTGAAGCATATTGTGTGGTGCACACAGCGGTCTGGTGGCTGCAGAACACAAAACTTGATGGTTATATCTTAAAAGCTCGTAGTATCTTCTTGATATCTGTTCTGTATTATATCCGCTACAATCTTTACTGCATCCTTCATGAGTTCCACTAAGTCTCGAACATAATCTTCAGAAAGACCTTGACGGGTTAAATAATCAGAAATGATTGCGCTTATTTCTCCCATGTGTTGTGTTGCCTGTTGAAAAGGGAAAGTAATTAAACAAACGGTTTCTTAAGGGCAGATATAAAATATATTGCATTGTCACATGCATGTACATATAACTGTACTTAGGCCTAAATACATACATACACACACTCATACATTCACACACACACACACATATATATATATATGTATAAACACACAATTCGTACATATTTATGATATGAAGCTAAAAGTAACAAATGGATATATGCATGTAAGTGTGACATATATAATATAATATAATATAATATGACATGACATGACATGACATGACATGACATGACATGACATGACATGACATGACATGACATGACATGACATGACATGACATGACATG
>Ga0123357_10009811_pt1 | contig 12113 bp, 9 predicted proteins | sample TergutEmb28metaG_FD_89873 | JGI IMG/M metagenome (GOLD analysis project Ga0123357, IMG submission 89873) | Embiratermes neotenicus P4 segment gut microbial communities from Petit-Saut dam, French Guiana - Emb289 P4 | ecosystem: Host-associated > Arthropoda: Insects > Digestive system > Gut ...
ACGGGACATTTAAATTTACGTACTATACCAGAAACGCTTTAGAGCGTTTAGAGGGGGAGGGGACTTTTAAATTCCGAGCGCTTTGGAGCGTTAGGGAGGGGAATGGGTTAATGATGGTGCTGCTGCTATTACTACTACTACTACTTTTGCTGCTGCTACTGTTCCTATTACTCATACTATAACTGCTCTTACTGATACTGTTGCTATTAATGGTGCTGCTACTACTACTACTACTACTACTACTACTACTACTACTACTAGTAGTAGTAGTACTACTGCTGCTGCTATTACTGCTCTTACTGATACTGTTGCTATTAATGATGGTGCTGCTGCTATTACTACTACTACTACTACTTTTGCTGCTGCTACTGTTCCTGTTACTCGTACTATAACTGCTCTTACTGATATTGTTGCTACTATTAACCTTTTGGCGCTGGAATTATTTTTTTAATTTTAGCACACTCTGTATATAAAATGTGAATAATACAGGAACCAAATATGTTAGATTTATGAAACAAACTGCATTTTGAAGAGGAAAAAAAAGGAGAGTATATACCATGTTTAAAATATTCAGTACCTATATTTGTTGAATAAATATATAAAATGCAAAGTTTTGAAGTTAGCGGTGCGGTACAACCACTAGAGTTGTCATTAGGCATCATAGGGTTAATGGTGCTCTACTACTACTACTATGACTATAACTACTACTACTGTCACTACTGCTGCTGCTGCTATGTAATGAGGACAGCTTATGTTACATTGAAATTCATTTTTATACTTATATAGTGTCTTCCGCATCACTCGCTTTGAAAGAGTCTATGAACAGTTCGTAAGATTGCAGAATAAATGAATGAATGAATAACTCTGTAATTTTAGTTTTTACTGCAATGTGAAACATGTAGTTGATGATGCCTAGGGTTGAAACAGTGGAATAGAATTATATCATGATGGTTATTAAAATTTATTTGTCATAAACATGATCAGGATGCACGAATGAAAAAATAGAATTTTGTCTGTAAGGATTTGTGAATCATTCTTAAACAGTGACAGTAATAATGATCAATTTGTATTTCAGATAAAATGGGGAGCTTGTTACCTGACTCTGGCAGGGAATGTTGTTGTCTATGCAACTTTGCTTGGCTTCTTTATGACATTTGATTCTGAAGATACAGACTATAGCATGTGGTGATTTGGCTGTGATTCAAGTTCTGTTTGCACTCAGGCGTAATAATTCAAGTTACATGATACATGATTTATATAAGGAAAAGGAACTTAAAGTGATGAACTGCAGTTTTAGTTTAATTCTTCGTTATGTTTGGAAGTTAAACAATACATTATATATCCCTTACCATGAAACACAGGAGGTGCTATACAACAAAACAAGCACATAACTCATTGAAGGTCGTGTGGTAAGTCACCTCTGTTTTTCTCTCCTTAATTCCTTTCACATCACCATCTCTTTTCATCCATTTTCCTATATTGCATTCCCATTCCTTTTATATGTCAATGCTATTATCATTTCTGTCCCTTTTCTAGGAACAACAGAAGTGTTTTCCACTATTCCTAGCAAGGGTGTGTTGGATTATCCCCAATCATGCCGTTAACTGGTTGTTGTTATACAAGATGGCTTTTTCCAGTAGTATTAAATGATAATGGAAACATGACAGTGGTTTTAAGGGCTGTTGTTATACTTGCCAGGAAACTTCCTGTGTGTCATGATATAGTTTACAGTTTGTAAAGTTATTGTTTAAAGCATACAAACTTGAAAACAAAAATTTGTAACAAGGTGAACAAAATTGATATCTTTACGTCTTGTACATTGTATTACAATGAATGCATATGTGCTGGCTGAGAATTGCATTTCTGAAATGCTGAGTAAAAACATGACTGCCAAACTTGTGGAACCAGGAGGTGTAAATTCCCTGTTGTCTCATGATAAGGTGTTACAAGTGTTCGAAGGTACTAAGATTATGCAGCACCATTGGAGATGAATGAAATGCAACTGTGGAGCACATTATCATTGTATTGGCATGTGATTGATAATGTAAACAAGATTTATATTTGCAAAATGTATGGCATAAGTAATCAGCTATGCCCAGGCTCCTCTGAGTATGCAAGAGCATATGAAATGGTCTTTAATGTAGCTTTCTTCCAGGTTTGAAGCAATTCACTTCCTCTGACATTGTTTCAGAATACTTATACTCACAGTATTTGTTGTTAGAGGATGGCACTTCACTTGAAAGTTATGCAAAAAAAAGTTATTATTTGCAAACTACTGAGGCTGCAGAAAGAAATCCATGAGTTGACAACTTGTTGTCTCCCATGAAATGCAGTGCATTCTGCACCAGCATAGTTCCCTCTATCCCTCCCCCCACCCCTCCCAATATAACCATTCTGTTTACATGAATGTTCAAAGTCGTGATAACCATGCCGATCTTGCCAGCACATTGCTGTAGATAGGGGGGTACTGGATGAGGATACAGCAGTAGGCAAGAGATGGAAGCCTGTAATGCCATCATCCCTACTGTGGCCTCAGTACAGACACATGCAGGACTGCATGTGTGGACATGTAACACGAAACTGGGACAGCCCTGAAGATTGTGAAGATTGCAGCAATTCTGAATTTAACAGTAAGGATACTTGCAGTGTTCAAGATGTTATACTGCTGCTGTGTCTGAGCTCATTATTTTTCAAAATACATGGTAGAAAAGGATCCACATTATGGACATTTGTCTTAGTGTTTTCTTTAGTATGCAAGAGCTCTTCAATGAAGCCTTAGAGATCCCTTTTCTTTCTGCAGGCAAGATGTAAGTGCTGTAATTTTCTCTTCACCTATTTGACCTTGTACATACTCAGCAATCAGTTAAATCTGATTAGGTTTGAGGTTGTAATGATGGTGCTCACTACAATTATGATGTTGTGGGATGTAATACCATTTAGTTTTGTACCTGCATTTTGAGGGGATCTGTGGCCTCCTTTTTCAGGTTATGAACTAAAAGGTGTCATATTCGAGACGACAGTTAAAAATGTTTGTAGCTTCTTATACATATGTGTTATATTACCATGTAAATATATGGATTGAATTTGAAATTTAAGGTTTTTGTGGCAGTCTAGTGGTGTGGATTATGAAACCGTATAGTCTGGCAGGTACTAACCAACATTTTTTAAGGTGATTCATCTCCATTGTGCTTTATTCAAATGCTGTATTAAAAAGCAGTCATATACAAGACATATACAAATTTTCAGGTTGCCAGATTTGGCTTTGTTAACAGTCTATCATCAAACTTTTTTTTTTTTAATCAAGAACTGTCCACTGAAACATCCTTGCATATAGGGTTATGATCTCAGTCCTTTTCAGTATTTGTCATAAAATTTATTGAGAAAAATAAATAAAATATGGATGAAATTATGGAGTATAGAAAGGTTTTTAGTGTCATAAGTGTAAATATAAATATGAATAGACATGGTTGGCGTTACGTCTGATGTGTTGCAGCACACGTCTGTCTTGTTCTTCCAAGGCCCTATAAAATTTCTCATTTTACTGATGTAAGTTACCCCTGCGGTTTTAATGGTGGGTACTCCTTAAAAATTTTGTTATTTGGTATTTATCTTCTTTATATTGGTAATTATGACCCTAGAGTACTGTAATATGGAGAACATTTGAATTTAACCAGTAATGTATTATGAGTGTAAAGAATTTGTCATTTTAGTGATTAGTGATAAGAGGTATGAAGCTGTACTTACGTGTTTATGCAGTGTTGGTGTTTTCACTTTCTAGTATGTGCCCCTGGAAGGTCAGTGTTTCATAAACTTTCAGAGATCAATGTTTGGTATTTGTGCGATGTGCGGTGCAATTGCCTACTGCAATGTAGAACATGAGATCTCAATCCTGTGGGCAAGGATAAGTTTCACTGGATGGCTGTTGATAAAGTTCTGATGATGGCTCATTAACATAGCTGCAACTAGTAACCTAAAAACTTGTTTATGTATGTTGTAAGACTTTTTTTTTAAATATAACAGCCCACATTTTGTTAGAAACTGCTGCCCCTGTTGTCGGGAAAGGACATGTTAATGATGAATAAAGGGACAGCATGTTTCTCAGAAGCACTCTTAACCACTTGCCAGACTGTATAGTTTCATAACTCAGAAGGTAACTGAGTCAAATTGAACACAAAATTATGTGATATGTTTCGTAAATTATACCCTGTGTGCAGATGGTTAATAGTTTGGAAAAAGAAACAGCAGTTTATTATTCCATTCAGTAGATGCCAAATTCCATGTTTGGATGTGGTCTGTGGTATGATTCAAGGTGAGTGTGATAGTGTCCCTGTGATTTGCATACTTCTTGACACTGATTTCATATATCACAATTTGCATTTATGTAATTGAAGTTAATCTAGTTTACATAGTGTGTATGGAAGTATGAAGTTTTTATATGTACCTCTATCACAAATAATTACACGAATCCTTTCTGCTTAGTGTAATCTGTGGAGACGAGTGTTTTGTTGCTGTAGTGAAGATATGAGTGTTACGTGAACAGACACATGGCTCCCAATTGCTAATCCACAAGTGTCAAAACAGGTGCTCTCAAAATGATTAAAAGTTGCTGTATACAGTAAAAGAGTGAAACAATTATTTAGAATTTCCCATAATCCCAATCAAATATTTTCAAGGTGATTTATCCCATTATGTTCCAATACAGAACCAGTATTCTTTATTCTTGTGATTCATTATTATTTTGTTATTATTAATGGGTTTATAGGTTTTGTCAATTGTGTAGTATTTGGAACAGAGCATATAATTTTGGAAACTGGATCTCGCAGAAAGTTGTTCACAGTGACTGGTCACACGAAGCCACTCGGTCACATGTTACATTTAGAATGCAAGGCAGTTGGCAGAATCGAGAAACCCGTTGATCTCGAGTGTCATTGGAGCCTTTTTGAATTGATCAGTATGGTCTGTTTTACACATACATAGTTTTCCTGTGATTGTATTGAATGTTTCTTGAACAGTCATGTAATAATAAAAAAAGACCCTATCTATAAGCTGAAGCCATAAACAAGGGAATGAATAATTCATATTTTAACACCAACAACTTGCACAACTTGTACAATACATAATATCAGTTCACTCCTACATGTTTCGGTGGCCGACTGCCATCTTCAGAGAGTCACACTGGTATTAAAACCTAGTTAATTGTGGTACAGATTGTGGACTGATATCAGGCATATATATTTCTATATGAAAGTTGTTGGTCTTGTAAAATGAATTATATCTCATTGCATGGTATGAATAACATTAAAAAAGGACTGAATGATTTCATTGCTTTTCTTTATACAACTGATTGAGTTTTGCTATTTCAGAAACCTTCAGATTAAAATAACCGAGTATGAATACAAGAGTTTTGAGGCAGTGGTAAAGTTTCCTCAGTGTTTCAGCATGCAGGCAGTGTATACTGTATATGTGCAAAATGAAACAAAACACGTAGGTTTTGTGAATGATGTGTGAAAGACACCAATTGCAACTTGGAATACTTTAAACTCTTGTTCAATAAAAGTTAAACCAAATGTTTACTCTGTATTTTTTAAGAGAGTTTTCTTTTGTGTATAGTTCGCAACGTAGACTGTTCATTTGTGTGTAATATGTAGTGTTCCATTATGTTGGTTCTATTTTAACTGTAACCAGTGTAAATAAACTTTTACCACAGTAACATCAGTTTAATATTTAACTATCTTTTTCCTTGTGCCTTCCTGTCTCCCAGGATGTCTTTCCTTGAGGTTTATCATTGAAATTTTTTGTGCTAAGTTCCTCTGTTTTCATCACTTTCGCTTACTTATACTGACTGCAAGAGGAAATAATAAGTGCCATATCATGATACTGTATACAACCTACATGAGGTGTGAGTTATTTTTAAAGACTCTGATCTGCTAGGATGTGGCACATCGTAATCTGGTGTGTAGTAACCAGAGTTTCAGAGGAATGTGCTGACTTCTTCATCAGTGAAGGGAGAGAAAGGTGGTTGGTTGTGTACGGAAACGGGTTACGAAAATGGGTCGCAAAGGATAGGTGTGGCCAATCAGAAACGTGAGTGGAAGAAAGATTGGAGGGGTGACAGTGGACCCTGAAGAAGTCAACTTGTCAGAACAGGAGGAAGTGTATCAAATTCATGTTTAAATGGCGTGGATAAAACAATGTACCTTTTGCAGCACATGCATTGTTTGTAGGCGGGAACGTAGGGTCAAGCAGGAAAGAAACATCAGCATGACAGAGGAAACAGGAGAATGTGACAGGAAGCGGCAGCACTGATATGTTCAAGTACGCGCGTTTGAGTTTGTTTTTATGAAATAAGAATGTAACTTGTTTTAACTTGACTCACAACGTGTGTTTTATGCATCATGGTCGAGATGGAGATCGAGTTGTAGGCCTGTGCACTGACACCGGGACCCCGTAGATCCTTCGTATGGCAGCAATGAGGGTTTCCTTCACATTCCATGTATGCCTTCGTGGCATATAATGCAGAGAGAGAGAGAGAGAGAGAGAGAAAGACATTGTTTCTGTAATGACTGGCATTCAGCATTTCCAACACCGGCCGGGGAAGGGGTTTTCGTCCTCGTCATAGTGTCTTACACCGTTTCTTATCGGATTGGAATGGAAGAGGGGCTGTTTACACTGAAGTGCATGAGGTCGAAGTGTGAAGTTGGGCACTCACCTCTATCTGGCGCCGATATCAACAGTGCCTGAAGCACCTCCAGGACTGTTTTGCAAGTGACGCCTTGATGACCCACCGAGTCCTTACTAACTATGGCGTCCATTCTCTTAGCCGGTCTAGTTACCTTACTGAGTTAGATTCAGATACAAGTTGCCATTAATGCAACGGGCAGCGCGGCAGCGAGAGACATGTGCAAAGTGAGTCAGTCACGTATGTGTTTTGTCGCTGAGAAGACGGACTCTTTGTGACAAAGAAAATGCAACGAGATTATGGTGGCTCCGGAGGAGCATTCTGAAGAGGACGGCAGGAACGTATCGCGAGAAGCACAGGACGTGCGACGCGTGAAGAAAATTGAGAACAGACATATAAGCCGAAGAACGGGGAGAAGAATGGAAAAAACAGCGAACGAAGAAGAACATGCAGCACGTAAGGGAGAATGTAATACAGAAGGGTGGTGTGCAGAAACAGAAAGTAAGTCCGGAAAGGTCAGTGGGTTACTTGTGTAATGCGCCGTTGCCCAGACAAGCTCGCCTTTCTCACCAGTACCCATTCTTACCCACAGGGCAAGAATGGGTGGAGTTGTACCTTATTCGCCCATACGACCGTATGGTGTGGTGCTTAAGTACTGTAAAGAAGTACCGTAAGTAAGAGCGATGGCAGAGTAAGTGAATAAATGGAGTACGTAAAGAAGCACAGAGAAGAAAACGAAAAGAACGAAGAAAGGAACTAATGATATGTAAAATGTAATTGGGGAATACACTGTTAGGAGCATATGAACCTGCAAGATGGAAATGATAATGGGCACAAATATACAAGATAGAGGAAACAGAAGCAAGGGACTTGAAATGCGGTTGACATATATACGTCACAATAAAAGGAAATTTCCCACTTATCCACCACAAAAAAAAAGAGGTCGTATAAGCGAAAAAGCACTTTATTCATTCAATAAAATTAACGTTGTCATTTAAAAGGTATACAATATTAAAAACAGAAATTGTTAAAATTCGTATACACATACATGTAGTGTATATCTGTTGCCAGTTCTGTTGTTGTCTTGGTTTTTATGTGCCCACCCATACTGTTGTTATTCTCGGTTCATTGATTTAACCACGCGCGAGCAGGAAATGGGTTACGAATATTGCCTAATTTTTCTGAGGCACTTCGAAAGTCTACTACCGAATTCGTTTTTATTTTTCCCTCAGACCGTGATAATATAATAATACAATTACGTGTTTCTTAAAAATGTAGTAGATTTTTTTTTCGTGTGTGTACCATTAAACATGCAAAAGTTTTAAAAAGTAACAAATAGCAAAAACATTCGGACATTTCTAAAAATAAACAAAAACGCCCAAACATAAATATTTGTTTCGAAAATGAGGGCATGTCCGGGGAAAAGGGGATGTATGGTAGCGCCCTACGTTACATAACTAACGCGAATAAACAACAGAAATGGACAAAGTCGGAAACAGGCGACACTACATTACGTAGCACGGGCAAGACGAAAGTTGCCAAACGGGTGTGCCTAGTCTACCCACGCAATGTCGAATACAACATCGTTCGTAATTGTCGTGTTATTTTGGTGCTCTGTCCCTTAGCTCTTCCTGATAATTAGAGATCTTCCACATGAGAACTGTGGAATAGCGTAGTTGGTATAGCGGCTTGCTACTTCCTGGGCGGTCCGAGGTTCGAACTTTGGTGTGGGAAGAGATTTTCTCTTCTCCACACATGTCCAGACCAGCCGTGCAGACCACCGAGATCCTCTACAATGGGTACCAGATCTTCTTCCCGCGAGTGGCTGAGGCGTGGCGTTGACCACCTATCCCCATCTAGTGTGGAGGCTGTAGAGCTGTACCACTACTCTCCATGTGTGTCTCCTAAGGCACGTTATGAGGTGACCTTTACGGTTACTTTCACCTGAGAAATGTAGCACCAGTCAGGTAAATGTAAACCACCACAACTTACTTCCCCAAGATACACTTTTATATTATTCTGTCATCTACCTTATGTAATGTTTCTCTGGTATAATCTATTTCCATGAGAATTCGGAACAGAGATATGTTTCATTTATCTTTCATTTGTACTTGATTTAACGAAACTTAAAGAAGTGAAGAATAAACAAATGCAAAACCTTGTTCTGTAATTTTCTCCATTATTGTCTTGCACCAAATTAATTTTAAGCACTTTTTGCAAATGCACCCCCTCCCCTCTCCGACCCCATTCCCGTGTCACACAACGGACGGTTACACTTGTAAGCCCGACTGCATAGCCTGAATTAGAAGAAATCTAGCGTTTGAATAAATTATAAAATATGGTGTACACGTACCCGCGGTTAATGCGCGCTGACAACTGAATACTGAACAAGAATATATATATATATATCCTTATCACTATTATCATCATCATCGATTTCCTTTTAAGGATTAGGACTTTGGCCTATTCCAAATTCAAAATGCCCATCTCTATTGTACATATAACTACATACATTCTTGTCCATTGTATCGTCTATATCTATATACATATCCGTATACACCCACATTGATGGAGTACATGCCGTTGTGTTTTAAAATGATTCATCATTAAAACATCACCATACAACACTACCATATTTATTATGTAACAATATATTGTTACCAATCAGCTACATGCTTCGGCCTACAGAGGCAATCATCACGCCTCGTATAGAAAGACAATGTGCGTATAACGTAAGACTGAGATGCGTTCGGTAATCATTGTTGCCGTGCGAAAGCAATAAATGTTTTATATTCTGAATGTGTCTGTAGTTTAGTTATCCAGCACGCAAAGCGCACGCGCTGTATTGTATTCAGTGAGATGTCATAAATGTACATATAATACGACGTATACACTTTGCATGCTAGGTGAATAAGGCTACAGACACTCCTCAGATTATGTAATACTTATGGCTTTCCGTGGCAAAAATGGTTTGGCCAACGCGCCTTTATTTTAAGTTATGCGTAATTGCTTCTTTTGCTTATACTTGCACCGAATATTTTACATACATGTAGTCCCGTTTTACCGCGTTGGTGTGTTACTTGCATGGGCGCCAACTCAACGACCTTAAGTTGTGCCTACGTCATCCTGATGTGTTTGTCTTCTACATAGTTTTTTGTTTTTTGCATTAGTAAATGTCGAACAGAAGGTTTGCATTGAGGGTGCCTGTACTATTCATTTGTTATTTTGAAGTTTCCAAGTATATATAATGTTGTTCAATAGTAGTCATGTGGCCGACTTTCTTAGTGACGTGCAGCACATACACAACTTCATCGCTGGGACATGTGGCATGAAAATTTTCGCTTAGGTGTTGAGAAAATATAGAATTGCTAATACAGTTCCTAAACGACTGTAGATCTTCTTTAAAATGGTCGCTATTCTCTTACTTTCGTATATCCCTGCCTTCATAATGACGGGTTTCCTGCAACCGCATACAAGACTTGCGACTTACTTCATTTCCGCATTTTCTTCTAGCTTTAAACAAGCCCATGTATTTGCCAACATTTCTATTCCCATTAAAGGAACGTTGAATGCGAATCCGTGGACATGACTGACTGACCTCTATCAGGAAAGGACACAGTAGCAGTGTTGAGTGATGGCGGTGAGCTGGTGTCTGTTTTTAGTGAGCCGTCTCTGTCCACTTCACAAGTTGCATGGGGTGAGAGGATATATTTTCACGCGTTTTTAATTTCGATATTAAATGGAGGTGGGTAGTCGTCTTCACACATCGGCCGCTTAACCTCTGGGTAAAGATCTTCAGGTATCCACTGAATATGAAGATGATGGTCCCCCGAGTCGTCTGGACAATTTGGAGAAGAGAAAAAAATTGCGTCCTTCGCGAATCGAACTCTGGTTTCTTGGTCATTCCTAGCCACGACATGGATATCTTCTTTTACGTTCCAGATGTCTTCCTGAAGAAAATGGATGTAAAGCAAAAAGGCGTAAATAAAAATGATATCCCCATAAGAAATAATGGAATAGGTAGTGGTTAGCGTAAAAGAGGGCAACCAGCCAAAGGGCGTTAATCGTAAAAAGAGAGGACGTAAATTAAGAAGTTGTATATATTGGAAAGATACCAGTGGCCGCGCGGTCTAAGGCGTAACTTTGCGGCCGCTTGCTTACTGGGATTGTGGGTTTCGAATCCCGCCGGAGCATGGCTGTCTCTCTCTTGTGACCGTTGGATGATGTCGGTGTAGAGGTCTCTGCGTGGGGCTGATCACTCTTCTAGAGAAGTCCTGCTGAGTGTGGTGTGTCTGAGTGTGATCGTAAAGTCTCGATAATGACAAGGCCCTGGTCCACTAGGGGCTGTTTCGCCATAGGGTAAAAACTGTATTGGCAATAGGCGTTAAAGAAAAAACGCGTGAAAAAAGTGTGGCTACTTGCACACCGATCGAATTCTCCAGGCTCGCGATTGTGTCGCAACTTCAGTACCATTTCTTGACCATGTAAGTATAAATTTTCAAGTAGGATTCTGTGGATCAAGAAATGTTGTTATCTGTTATCGGATGCGACACGATAACTTTACAGTAAGATTGGTTTAATTTCTGACTATAACCTCGCGTTATTAGTTTCATCAACCTTCTTCCTTTAAAAGAAGATGCGGATCTGCAGGGTGAAAATGGGAGAGACGAGGCCGACGAAAATAATTGATCTACGTCACCTCTTTACCAACACATGCGCAGACGTTGGTACGATGTTACGGGCTCAGTGATTAGGAGGATGTTGCCCGAATCTCTCTCCAGAAGTGAGGAATACGAATCTGCAAAAAAATGCTGACACGTTGTGTACTACCCCGGGCCAGCTGTGCCACTCGCCAATCAATATACGACACAATGCCACCTGTCGGCCGAGCAGCGAGTTGCACGTTACCTTCGACATTATCGTCCATTTGTCAAAAATAATGATTACGTACATTTTGACGAAACCCGATACAGGAAATGTACGTGAAATATAATTTGGAATTATGTCGTGTAAGGAACGATTTATGTTACGGTATAAATGAACCATAGAAGTGGTGGCGGCAACCGAACACTGTGGTTGTATGTATATGGGGTACCAAACACAGAGTCGTCGTTGGATGGAATTACATTGTTTGCAGAGAATGAACTCCTACTAGTTGAATGGCACTAATAGGGTCATAATTTGTTACTACAAGACTAGACTACCAACCTAATAGAAATGCAAGTAAAAGTAAAATACTTCAATATTACCTGCATAGTTGAAGATTATCAGCAGAAGTAGACACAGAATATATATATATATATATATATATATATATATATATATATATATAGAGAGAGAGAAAAGAAAAAAAGATTTGTAAATACAGTGATAGATATATATAAAGAAACAATATATGAGATGATATAATGTATAGATCGCGGGGGGTATGTTG
>Ga0123357_10009812_pt1 | contig 12113 bp, 8 predicted proteins | sample TergutEmb28metaG_FD_89873 | JGI IMG/M metagenome (GOLD analysis project Ga0123357, IMG submission 89873) | Embiratermes neotenicus P4 segment gut microbial communities from Petit-Saut dam, French Guiana - Emb289 P4 | ecosystem: Host-associated > Arthropoda: Insects > Digestive system > Gut ...
AGGGAGGTTGAAGTATGTCACTGGTGCTAGATATGTGTTCCCATACCAACTTCTTCAGGAGACTCACATTTCTCTTTAATAAGGTTCCCCTTGTTCAAACATGACAAATTTAACAAGGACAAAGTTTAAATACCAGAAAATATATTCAATTAATCACCATCAAATTCTGTATCATGAATAACGTAAACACGCCACTAAACCTTAAAAGAAAACCACAAAACTGGCAATGAATCTAACAATGGACTTCTGTTACCAGATAAATAAAAAACATCTTTATCATATTTCTACTTCGTGTCTTGTGCACACTTATTTTCACGGTTGTAAACACACTAAGATGGTGTACATATTGTAAGGATTATTCATTATACACAATCTAATCCATGTGTATAAACGTTTCCAAAAACATATCTTGTTGGATGGCCAACATACTAATGATAAGTCCAAATGCAACTTGTTTGAATTGAAGCCAAAAAGAGGCTAATCTATGCTAAAATTGTAGTACTTCCTCTGATAGTTAACACTGACCTTGAAAACTTTTTCTTTATTAGTATACAGCTAATAGGTACAATATAGCTTTGTTGTGCTTCAAGTAGTCACCTATGTTGAGATGTAGGTGCGACTCCAAGCACATAATTCAACACATTCCCACCGCTCCAAGCATTCCCACAGCCTGCTCATCTACCTACATGCTTGCCCATGTTCTCCCCACTATCTCTGTAACCTGTAAAGAGCGATAAGCTGCCAGCTTCAATGCTATCAAGTCAGTTTTGCCAAGACAGCATCACTGTAATGCCATGTAATAATGTACAGTTCAATGAACTGCTACAGGTCACCTAAAATTATAATGTTAAGAAATGACAACACTACAGTTTTTTGTAGTTCATGCAAGTGGAATGACAAGGAAGGAGATACTAATGGGTAATCAATAGGGAATGAAAGAAAGAGAAGGCACCACACATTTCCCAAATCTTCCTTTTGTGAATCCTGAAATTTAAGTTTACCTTTGCAGAAGAAAAAAATTACAAAATAATTTGTGTGCATAAGCTAAGGCTACAAAACATGAGGTAATAACTTAAAAAAGAATTTCTGATAAAACACTACCCCTTAGCATCCTCCACAAAAATAACAACAGCCACAACCATCCACAAAAATAACAACCACAACCACAACCACATCAACAACAGTAGCCAAAGTGCCCTCAGCTGAGACACATGTGGTTCTCATGGCACTGACTAGGACAGCTGTATTATGTATGTGCAGAGTTGCTGACATACAGGTATTTCAGGGGAACCATGTGATTCTATCACCTCCTAGAATGTGATACCACGTAGCCCGGTAGAAAGTACCGATGTTTCGAAGAGGCCCGCTCACTCTATCGTGTACCCTGATGAAGGAAGATGCAGGTTCCTCTGAAACGTCGATACACATCGAACAAACACCAGACAACACGGCGCCACATTCCCGATGACAGTTATTTCCAGCTCCCAACCAGTTTCCCCAGTTGTTAATCCTTCTTCACACATAACAGGAAATAATTTAGTTTTATAACGCGAATCTGAAGGAAAAAGTTGTGTGACAAGAATATTCCAGACAATGAATTTGAACGCACTGTACCTATTCATTCCACAAATTCTTAAATACAATACGCGATATACACCAACATCAACTCCCACCATGTACATTATCAAATTCGTTTCTTTGCAAACCAGAATTAAAAACGTGATACCTTGTTTCCGTATTATAAAAATTTAACACTCAAACTCCAAACGAAGATCCTTTTGTTTTCATTCCTCTTGTACCTATAATGTTGTTCAGTTGGATACACTGAAATGATCTTGTAATCCGTGAATGATCTAACATGGATTACTATATTAAATTTGCTAAATATATGCAGATCGTTGCAATTAGAGACGCCCAAATGTGTACCTTTGAAATAGACGTTTCAGTTGAGAAATATGTAGTAACAGAAATCGTAACATAATGACAATATTCTGTGTCGTATTTTTACACAAACATACACACACACACACACAAAACGAATCTAAACACTATGCGCTACTCTGACCACACTCGCATTATTTCCAGATATGAAATAGTGATGTGGCCCACGTTAAGTTGCGTTTAGTTTGATGCGTTAATAAATCAAATAGGAATGTTAGAGTTGATTGTCATTTCATGCTTTCGTTTATGATACAAAGTGAAGTCCACGTCAAAGTGTTTTGGTAATCCTGTTACTAGATACTCTGTGCCTGTTACCACAGTTCGAGGTTTCTTTGACTGGGCTGGGTAGTTAAGTATTGGTTAATGGAGTTTCGTATTTATTGAATAGGTAATACCCAGCAAAAGAAACGGCATATACTGTTGTAGCTTATTCTGTAAAACACGGTTAATACAAATTAGGATAGAGATCAAACATCTGATAACTGAGACGAATTACTCTTCTGAGCAACTGGTGTAGAGGCTACCAGTTTCCATTTCATAACTTTGTGTAGACCCCAAACACTATCGATTCGGAAGCGCGCGTTGGTTGCGGTCATAGGATTTGTCTTCCTTGTGTCGGTAGCGTGTGTGGGGCTCGAAGCATTTGAGGTGCTGTATTGTGCATACATACAGAAGATCTTAGAGGTAAACGAAATCTAATCGAAGGTGGTAATAGGTTCTTTGACATGAGGTACTGTAAAACAACGATGTAATAAAGAGGTAGAATGTTGAAAAGTAAATATTCCGGTAGTCGCCATTTTAATAGCGGCAGTTACTATACGCATTGGTTTGTCAATGGCTGATGCTTAAAATATGAATTTGGCGTTTCAGCGTCTTGGTACGCGGAATTTGCGCCTGTTGCAGAGGAAGACGGTTTTATGTGAAACATCCACATAATTGGCGGGTGGGAGACTTGTGCACTGCAAGGCCTTGCTTTTGGGAAGGTTGCGTCCGTCGTTTCGAATGAACGTTTTCAAATGTTTGCCCTTCTGTTATGCCTTTGGGTAACATATCTTGCAGACATTTCATCTGGGAAGATTTTGTGTTTATCCTTGGCATGATGAGAATGTATTAAAATGCGTAGAAGTTTAGGTTCGAGAGGCACGGTTCGGAATTTACAGTTTGAGGTAGACCTCTCGTCGCGCCAAGCAGAGTATCAATGGTTTCATCCAGAAAGTGTCTGTTGTCTAAGTACAATAATTGAAGTGTTTTTTAGAACGTTCTTCATGTAATTATTGTTTTCTTCGATGTTGAAGGTTTCTTTATGAGATGCTGGAGAACCCTTGACGCCTGGAGCTCAATTATGTTTTGCAATTTTTACCTGATTATGTGAGATTTTTTGTACATTTCATTGAATGCCTATTAGGCCAAAATATTTTAGGATTTTCAGATTAGAGTAAGATTTCCCTGTAACAGGTGTAGTGTTTTAAAGGTACTGGGAACACTGTGGTCATTTGTGTTTGTATGGGTGGTGGCGTTATGCTAATTGGTGATTTGTTTGGTTAGATGTTGTTAGGTGTGACTTGATATGCATTGTATGTTGCAATGCTACAGCCATCATTTGTAACTCACAGAAAGGTCTCAGATTTTTATTATTATGGTTTTCTGCAGGGTGTCATTTACTCTAAGTGTTTCAACAGATTGTTTTTGTCATGGACCTTTGGTTTTAATTGCCACACATTCGGTTAACAGTGGCCACATTTTCTCATGGGTATAATCATTTGGGTATATAGTGATTGTTGAGTACAGGCCATGGGGGTCTTGTGGCTGATGCTGGTCTTGAAGGTAATATTCAGCATGAAATTATGAAGGTGGTTGTTAATAACTTACAATATCCATGCTTCTGTGTGAAATACTGAGATGGCTTGGTAAGATTGTCTTGTTAGTAAAACATTTAGGTGAAGTAAACTGAAATGCATTGTTTTTCATAGAAATTGTATGTATACAATTTGTGTGTTCATTATTGTGCCTACAGTGTAGTAATTGGGTGTAGCACAGGTTTTTCTATTTTATTTTTTTATATTGGTGACTTATGGCCCATAACCCTTTTAAGACGAAGCATAAACTGCTTTATTAAAGACCCAGTTTATACTGCGCAGTAAATACTTTTTATCTCAGTTATAAAAACCCATCAGTTTATGATGTAAGTGGCATACATTGCTGTTTGTTCTCAGATAAATACAAAATACACAAACACAGTGTGGGCAGAGCGTACAGTTTTTGAATGTTAAACCTGTTGGTGCATCACATAACCGGTAGGCTGTGAAAGGTGAATTATGATCAAGTAGATATGGTACAGATCTGTTTGAAGCCAAGTTTATGTGGCATCCCTGATGAAATCTTCAAACTAGTAGTGTATAATAGTGTCACAGTTTCTTTATGTGCTGTTCGTGAACTGTTGGCAGCTTATTCACTAACACCTTGAAGGATCCTTATATAATGGAAACCATATTTGTGAGTGAAATGCCAGTACAATAATGTGTATTTAAATGTGCCCAGCTATTCACACCTTGGCAGAGGGAATCATTTTTTGAAATACAGTGTGAATAGCAATGATCACAGTAACTGTATGATGGTTATAGACGTTGTGGCTTCCAAAATGCACAAACCCAAAACCTAACCTTCTTTTATACAAAAATATCCAACTTCAACCTTGTTTATACACAGACCTGAAGTGTAACAATCAGGTATGTAGTGGATAACTTTTTTGTCTGTGTTGATAACTAATATGGTGAATGTTGTATAACATGTAAAGGATGTAAAAACACTTATAGTATGATTACATTTGTATATTTCGTTATACATTATTTTGTTAGAGAAGTTATAGTCTATTGAACAATTACTGAATAAAAGAAATGTAACTGGTTCAATATTGAACCAAAAATAAACTTTGATGCTTCTATGCTTTAATGTGGAAATGGTTGACACTATTATACTTGAATGTGGAAATGGCTGAATTGCTGTTTTGAAATTGTGTAGTTTTCTTCATGTTGATAGGGTTGGGGTTTGTCTGTTGGTGTACAGATACTGGTTTTACATGTTTATTCATTAATGTTATTAGGAAGTGAATGTTTGGCTTTAAAGCTGAAGTTTTAATTTAATGTTAAATTTTGTGGAAGGAAAAAGAATCTTTGCATTTTTCTTTCAGATTGAAATATGAGTTCAGGTTATCAGTTAAGGGGGACCCGTGTATATGTGGGTGGTCTGAGTGATGTAATTAAGAAGGAGGATTTGGAGTCTGAGTTTGAGAAGTATGGGAAGTTGAACAGTGTGTGGGTTGCATTTAATCCTCCTGGCTTTGCCTTCATCGAGTTTGCCAATGAAGATGAAGCAGAAACAGCCTGTGATAACTTGAATGGCTCGGATTTGTTGGGGTCTAAATTGAGGGTGGAGATTTCTCGGGGTCGACGTGGTGGTGGTAGAAGCTTCCGGGGCAGCCGTGGTGGGGGAAGGGGTTTCTTTCCAAGAGGAGGGAGTAGGGGTGGTTATAGTAGTGACAGAGGAGGTTACCGTGGGAACCGTGGTAGAGGGGGTCCCCGGGGTGGTAGGGGACGCTACGGAGACGACTACGGCTCCGGACGCGGAAGTTACGGAGGCGGCCGAGACTACGATCGCAATGGTGGCCGAGGAGACAGCTATGGAAGCGATTACTACGGTGGTGGCAGAGATTCTGGGTCTTCAAGGTATCGCAGTCGATCACCAGTGGGGCGTGGCAGGTATTTATCAAGTTAAACTCTACGTTACACTACGTACATGAATCTTCGCAAGAAAAAAGAACACCGTTTGTCATGAGACAATTTGCAGTCCATATTAAACATGACAGTGCATACATGATGGGTGGAAAGCACCCACAGCATCGAGTACAAGTAACATGTCTTGCAGTAATGAATTTTCCTCGGTCACCTGGGATAATCATCATTGAAGGCATGTAGGTCTTCCTTCGGACTAGGCAGACGTCTCATGGCATTTTTTCTTGTGGACTCTAGTAATTGTACGAACCCTAGTGTATTCTGTATGTGTTCAATGGAAGGGTGCCTCGCATAATTTTCTACCGATATTTGACACGATTAAGTGGCACGCTGAAAAATCGCAAGTTTATCAGCGATCTCCAAATTGTGCTTCGATACATATGTATATATGTGTGTGTGTGTGTATGTTACTGTGCCTCAGTATGTAGTTGCCACTTTCGCCCCTTTCTACGAATACTGCTACAACTATTTGCAGCTCCAGAGACTATGGAAGTTCTGAGGGTTCGTTTGGCTACGGTGCAAGGCGATCAGGTGATACGTACTAACATGGCGTGATGCGACGAAAAGGATTCAGGTACTACGAACCTTTTAATATATATCTGCAGTGACATTCACGACATACTTCCAACCTCTCATTTCTGGAAAGGCAAATAATACTTCGACTCGTTTCCCATGTACTCACTTTTCTCAGGGCCCCTCTTTTCATAATATTGGTTACTGGAGGGGAATGGACAGCCAGAAGATAAATGTAATCCATTATAAAATAGACATCATAGCATGACTTGCTCCATGTAATTGCTACGTATTGCTAAAACTACTACTTTACTACTACAACAACCCTGGAATTGCTGCATGGTGGAAATCTTTTTACCTTTCTGCATAACAGAGCCAAAAGAACTTGACGTCACATTTTGCTTACTGAAATTATAATGCATGAAAGAACAATAAAAGAATTCTCTGATCTTGTCGTCCATATGCATCTTGCGGCAATGATAGACGTATGTTTGTGTTCCAATGTTTACAGTCCCCTAACTTCACGACCACAAATTTGACCTACAAGAGAAAGAGGGGAAAATGTTTCAGCGATACGACGTTCATATGTGGTCAATTTCTACGCATGAGTTGTCAAAACTTCGAGATGTAAGCTACAGCCTATAAGTCTTCGTGCTCACCTAAGTTCTAAAGGGCAAGTTCTATGAACATATAAGTTTATAATGAAAAATGTGTCGATTACTTTCCATTTGCAGTGAAAAATAGTGCTCTCCATTTGTGAATGGTCATCACAAGGTGATGGCATACATGTTCAGTGGTATTCATTTATTTTAATTACTTTGCTTGTATTTTTCTATTTCATGTCAGAAGGAACTACATAGTAACATGATCTTTCAGTGAAAAAAGTTTTGACTTGGCTCTGCACATTGTATTTAAATGTATGTAAAGCCAAAACCTTAATGTCCGTTCGTTCCACAACAACTCCAAGGATTAGATGAACATTTCCTTTTAGTCTTGTTTGGGAGGGGGAATGCAGCATTGAAGAATACATTAATGTAACATTTAATGCACTCTGTGAAGGCAAAGCATTGTGAAAACCCATACATTGCAACTCTCATTTTACACGTACTTGGAATAGTATAGTATCAGCTTCACTTTCATTGTGATTTCTTACAAGTGCGTGCTTTATTTGAAAACATCTGCTGATAAAATTACCAAAATTGGAATCAGTTCTCTAAACATTTGTCATATTGAAGCTAATGAACTTGATTCCATGTAATCTTTTTCAGTACTGGGTTCCATTGAAAATTAGGCTGCAGTTTCAGAAAGTGAATGCTGAATCAAGGAAATTTTTTTTGTAATGCTAGCCACTTCAAGGATAATTGTTTGTTGTACTGGAGAACATATTCATAATTGGATGAACTGAAAAATATTCATAGTGTTATTGAAATGGTGGGTGTGGATGAGAGTGATTGAATAGGCTTGGTTCAGGTGTTGCGATGAACCCTTCTGAAGAGATGCACTGACATAGTAACGGTGAAACTCCAGAGTGTAGGGTGTCAAGAGGTAGTTTATGCTTGAGTTTTATGGTTATATATGGCTGCAAAAGTTGGAGACATAGCAACATTTCTGGACAAGTTTCATGTCATGTACAACGACTTCAGAAGTGGAAACTTAACGTATTATCTGGAAGGAATGGACAGACTAGCATGGCTTATGTTTTTGAATAGTGTGGCAAGATATGTAATTCTCAGCTTCATTTCTGTTTATCATATGGAGGGAAATGTGATTGGCTGCATCATGTGGCAGGATATAGCAAAAATAACTACACATTGGTTCAGTACAGAACAACTCAATATTGTTGTTGTGACACTTTGTAATTCAGCAAAAGTAGCATCAGTTGCTCATGAAATCTTTCAGCTCAGATTGTTCCTTCCTCCCCCCTACACTGGTGAATGTGAAGGTAGACTTTGAATAAATCATGTTCCATATCAGTCTGTTTGTTTAATAATTCTTGCCCTCAAGACCTATTGCATCAAGAGGACTGAATATACAGGTCATTCCAAGTAAGTGCTAGATGGTGGAAGATGTGGTGTAAGACTTTATGCCTTCATAAATTCCAAGCAGAATTTGTGGATAGTGGAAAAGTACATCAAGGGATAAGCATAAGGTTTGGTATTGCAGTAGTGTCGCAATGTACAGCTAGATACAGAAGGTATTTGCAGGTCAAGCTCAGTGGTGTCATACAATTTGCTTTGGCATATGGGACCGAAACTTGGACCATTTTAAATTAATATCAAATCAAGGAAATGGAAACTTATTATGTAGCTGTTGATAAACTTACTAAATGCATACAGTATTATATTAAAAATATAATCTAGTTGAATCCATTGGATTAAAAATGTAATCTAGTGTAGCTCTGTGTGTATATTAACACACAACTGCTCACATTTTCCATAAAATACCATTTATTGCACAATTTTATCTTTTTGTTTTCAAGTAGTACTTTTTCGTAAACCATGGGCTAAAATTAAAATGCCCACCCCCGATAGGATGAAGGGTAGAGTAAGTTGCTGATTCTTCACGTTACTTCTGTTCTTAGTGCACCTCATCATTCCTATTAAGGGCAAAATGGATGTTACTGACATCAGGCTTGCAAGGTATTTCCTCAGTGCTGATACCTTACATTGGTGACAGAAATTGTGACTGGAGGTTTATGTCACCCTGAGACACATCAGATGTCAACTTTTAGGTATATCTGATGGCTGCACCTCACAAGACATATATGTGGATATACCTGCTTTCAGCTTACCCCAGTCGTCTTTGTGCTTTCAAATTCTCAGGGCCTGTAGTTAACAGTTCATTACAAGGTTTGTAACAGTAATCTACACAAACTGGTTTTAAAAAAATTGGGCAGCACCGGTGCCAAAAACTAAGGTGACTCCAATGTATACATGGCACATGGGTAGAAGATGTTATGTATCAACCATGCAATCACTACCATTGGAGCATTTTGGATCCCACTAAGAAAGTCTGATGTGTGTCTATAGGCAGGAGGTGACAGCTTGCTTTTCTCTGGCATCTGTTGCAAATGGCCAGCCAGTTGTAAGGGGTCCAAAGTGAAGGAAATCACTGGGCACAAGAATGAGATAGAAGGTGGTGGTGGTGGTTAGTCCTTGAACCTCCTATCTGTAGAGTAGGAAAGTAGATCAAATTATAAAAGAATAGTACAGATACAAGGGGGAGAGGTTACAGACAGGCTATAAGCAAATGAAAAAGAATAGTAGAATGAGTGGGTATACTGTAGCAGGAAGTGGCAACCTTCTGGTCTCATTGTTAACAAAGCTACCTAGGTAGATTTTTTAAAGATAAACATTTGTATTGATGCAACAGGTGTACATGCATGTAGTATGTTCACAAGTTTATGGTATTCAATTGAAAAAACTCTATTTTATTCTTGCAAGAATAGCTGATCTTCTATCTGTGTTTTGGAATAGAGCTCGTATCAGCTGCTTAAGTTCTTCAGGTGTAAATTCATGTGCCAGTGGTCCCTTGCCATCAGCCCATCTGTCATCAATGTCTCTTAGATTAGCCCCCAGTATCAGAACCAGTTCTCTAAACTTCTGCCATCGTTTTACAAATTGGTATACTCTGCCAGGTTCCTAAGACAAATAGAAATACTACATGAGTAACAGTTTGTTGAGCTTAATGGAAACATGGAGTTCAAAGGTACAGACAGCATAAAAGTTGTTAATGCATGTAAGATATGAAATTGGCATTCCAACATTTTATAAATGTCTAATTTTTTAGACTTTGCAAGCCTCACCCACTGGCCAGGGCATCAAGCTGACCATATGGATATGGGTAACTGCCATCAGCATTCATGGCATGGTACTTAATTAGTGCTGGTACATCGTTTACAGATCTCATTTGTACATCCATACAGCAACTTGTGAGTCAGCTGAATTAGCTAGTCAGTATTTTTGGAAGCACTGCAAATGAAATCCATGTTGGAACTTATAGGATTATAAATTATTTTTTTATCATTTTTATACCAAAGAAACATTGGAAATGGTGTACAGCATGAGATAATGTACAATTTGTTTTTGTAAGATTGGAAAAACATATTTTAACTTGTGCTTCACGTAAAGAAGAGGTATTTGATTCATACAAACATTCCTGCTTCATCAGTACCATAGACTAAACAAAATATCATCAAAGCCTATTCATGAGATTAGATAACATAAAAAGACAGGCTGTAGCCTACATGCATGCATACTGCAAAGAATGTGTACCATAAACAACCTAGGATGCATTTACAGTCAAAGGTTGATACCTAATGGTATCAGGACATCACAGAGATCATTTGGTATTGGTTAAAGACTTTGTGGTAAGAATGGCATACTGGTAACACCAATAACAAGTGGTGAGGCCCCCCTTTCCTGGTAGGTTTTGGCGGCAAGGGCCTATGATGTATGAACACAGTAGCTACATTTTCCAAGAAAAGGCATCTTCCTGTAATCAGAAGTCTATCTCTGTCTCAAATATTGTGCTTTTACCTGAAACACTCGTGGAGCTCTGTCAATTACAACACCAAACACGGTGACCAAATGAACAGCAGTGGTGGCTGGTATGTCCTCTACAGTGGTCACTCGAATTATGAGCTCTTCAACCAGCACATTCAGCAGGCAACCTGACAATATGTAAGTACATGTCACTCTCAATGTTTGGTTGGTAGGTCTACCTGGCCTTTAACAAAAAAATATTTTTATTGCTCTTTGATATAAAGTCTACCAAAAACAATCTTCCTGTAGGTGATATTTCATAATCCTGGGATACTGTGAAAGCACACTTGTTCACATGTTACTTCTAACCGCCTAATCATGTTCACAGACACCTAGCAAGTCCATGCTGTTAGTTGGCAGCTCAGTAAGTAGCATGTCCAAGGAGCAGAGTTGCTCTAGACAGAATTTCAACATGAACTGTATCAATGATTTTGTTTTCTGAAGTAACATCATACGTATCTCCACTGTTGCACAATGATCTTACCTAGGGCTTTGCAGTACACTGTGGCAGGCAAAACGTCCTTCCATACTGTCTGAAGTAATTCCAGCTGCCGGAGACACTGTCGAACAGCTTTCTCTATGCCTGGTGTAATGTTGGGATCCTCTCCCAGTGTTGCCAGACCTGTATAATATATATTGCACATAACGTGCAGTTAGTACAGTGTCATTTACCACTAACTTCATTTGAACATGCACAGTAGTGACATTTGTAAGTTCACTCCACTTTTTACAATTCCATTCAATTTTCTGGTTAATTTTGATGGTAAAGTGAAAGAGTGTAATATAAATGACTACTGATAGTTTAAGTATCAGTTTTACAGTCTGGTGTGCACATGGCTTATAACTGGGTAGTAAGTGGTCTTAAGTTAGAGTTCAAGGTTTAGGTAATATGCATAAGCATGGGTGCTGACATTTTCAAAAATTTCAGGGGGATGGGAGTACACAGGTTTACATTATCATTTCTCTCACATCAAATTTTCTTGTAACACCACATTTTCTTTCTAAAAATTTAACTTCTATTGGGATAAATTGACACCTTAGCTGTAATGAATCCATGAAATATACTTCAGTAGTATTTTGTTTTAGGTAGTGGTAATTTTAGAGGTGTGCAGCACCTGAAATCATTCAGTTGGTACTTATGCTTCAGGGCAGCCATGTGGTTGGGGGAATGTGCTCAAGCACTGTAACAGAAATTTGCTCATGTATAGAGGAACGGCCTCCGATAAGGAGGGTAGCTGCGAATAAATTGAATAAGCAGTCGCGGACGGCCGACGAGGGGTGGTCCTCCAGCTTGGGGGTTGGGCGAGGTGCTAACAACCCCTCCCTG
>Ga0123357_10009813_pt1 | contig 12113 bp, 6 predicted proteins | sample TergutEmb28metaG_FD_89873 | JGI IMG/M metagenome (GOLD analysis project Ga0123357, IMG submission 89873) | Embiratermes neotenicus P4 segment gut microbial communities from Petit-Saut dam, French Guiana - Emb289 P4 | ecosystem: Host-associated > Arthropoda: Insects > Digestive system > Gut ...
AAGAAGAAGAAGAAGAAGAAGAAGAAGAAGAAGAAGAAGAAGAAGAAGAAGAAGAAGAAGAAGAAGAAGAAGAAGAAGAAGAAGAAGAAGAAGAAGAAGAAGAAGAAGAAGAAGAAGAAGAAACAATTTTCCCTGTCCACGCCTTGAAGCCATGTGGCGAGTGTAAACACACAGATCCACTCATTCTTAACCTCTCGACTGAGGTGAGTGTCTACTCTAATGCCCCAGCCACTCTGCATGCGGGACGCAACCACGGTGTCCACTGAATAAAGGGCCGAATGGGTCTCAGAGCAGGCATGGTTGTCCTACAGAAAACTCTCTTGTCCCTACAACGCGCAGGCGCAATTCTTACTCTATTTAGATCCATCTCATCGAAAGCCACTTTTAGAAAAGAGCCATAAAATATTACATTGCAAACATGACTCTAGCGCTCCCAAGCATGCAGCAGTGGTAGTTCAACGTAGCATCTACCTGATACGTGTATGTCACACTCATACAATATCTGCGGTGTTTCTTCCTTGCTGTTAATTATCAATGGTTAGTGCGTCGTACACGCTGTGAGAGGAAACTCACAGCGCTGTAGAAATGAACTGTCAGCCGATAATTGTATCACGTAACTCCATAACTCATCACCTTGAAGTAATTACTGGGACTGGCACTGACGAGCTCGTCTGCTGATAACGGAACTGCTGAGAAGAGACGAGACTGACATGTTAAGGTGGGTACACACTTGTAATGTTACCGCGTACCGTAACACCGTATCGTGACGGTGTGGACGGGACTCGTGACCACGTAACGTATCAAAAGTTTAATATCTATTGTCCGTCGCACACAACACAGTGGTGCAAAGTTAAAATAACGCAACAATTTGCTTTATTAATTGTTGCATTATTTTAACTTTGCACCACTGTGTTGTGTACGACGGACAATAAATATTAAATTGTTATAATGGCACAACGGGATGGAAACCCCTCAATTTAGTATCAAAAGTTGGTTACGCGGTCACGTTACGGGCTTGTTCGGTGTGCTGTCGGTATTTGGCCGTAGCATCAAAGTGTTGATACGGTTACGGCCTGAGCAGGTCTGGACGTGCAACGTGACACGTCACCACCTTCCGCTCTTCTATCTTTTTCTATAAAGTGTAATGTATACAAATGTACGAAGCCGCTGCTAGCTGCAAAGACATCGCTCGGGCTCCTGTAACAAACTGGGAACCCCGTGGTGTAACGCTCGCAGAAACGCCGTGAGGCACGGGATGAAAGTTCAGCTCGTAACTCCGTATCGTGTCAGTCACTTGCAACGTCACGGCCTTACGGTATGCGGTAACGTTACAAGTGTGGACCCACCTTAAACGAGTCGAGTTACCATGTCTGAAACGCTCGTAGCTTGGTCACGTCACTGGCTAGACTGCTCGAATTTTATCGTACTTTGCTTACAGCGTGGTGCTGGTGCTCATGTCCACGCCAGGACGGCCTGTATGAAGAGCAGACGTTACGCACCATTCATTCTTGAACGTCATGGAGGTGAGTGGCCGACATCACGGGCCAGCTACTTTAGCCCCGGGGGACAAAATCCCATTGCCCATTGAATAGGGGTCTGGGTGGGCGCCAGAGGCAGTCTGGACGGTTCTGTAGGAAAGAAAACCCTGACCGTACCGGAATTCGAACCCCAGACCTTCCAGGCTGTAGTTATTCGCTACACTGACTGAGATACTGCGGTTCCGGCCCAATGATATGATAATATTGAAGTGAAAAAGGATGTTGAAGGAATCGGTTGTCGTAAAATTTCAGGCACTGTCCTGGTGTTTGGTTGCAGAGACTGAAGAAATACATAAAAACCTCAATCAGGAGTGCTGATGTGCAGGATGAGAGTTCAACTGGTCATTTTAATATTGTACGTAAGGAACGCTTGAACCGACCTGCTGGATTCCTCGTATGCTGATATCTAACAATGTAGCAAAACCCGGAGTTTCAAAATTGCAAATATCAAACCCCGCCTTTAGACGTGATGTTGAGCCATTTCCACAAAAATATGATCCTCACAAACCATTTTTCGAAGATCCATCTTAATATTCTACACCCACTCATATTATTATTATTATTATTATTATTATTTTACCCTTTTCTTCTTGACATTCCAGGAGATAATTTTAAGAAAAAACTCCCCCCCCCCTCAAAATGCATACGGTAATGTCTCGTCTAAATCATCCTAGCGACACTCTCAGGCTATCTTGGTATCCTACTGCACAACCAGCACACATAAATGTAGGCCAATTTAAAAACAGTTTAAAAAACTTGCATCTATGCAAAATAATTCGCATATTTGTTATTTGCAATTTTTAATATTTCATTTCATTTATTATGGATGTGAACCTGTTACAAATCTGTTTAAAAAATCAATCATGTGACTGCATTTCAGACACAATGGTGTACAGAATTATCGGTTATTTTCTTTACCATTCTGTTAAATATACTTGTACACTCTGAGTAAGAGTTCTTTCTTTTTGAAAATATCGCAGTTTTCTTTACATCAAAATATGATAGAACTCTTTACATTAACAAATTAGCTTATAAATCCCGTTTCTTTGTCTAAAAGCCAGTGGTTCTAATCTCACGCATATATTATTAGACTGATTGATTGCCGTGTCACAGTTACTGTTATAGCTTCTCGCCGCTACGTAATATAACACTAGGTACATTGTTAAGGTCTGGAAGTTACAAGTGAAATATATTTAGTACTGTACTTATGTTGCCTAAATATGTTCATTTGTTGACTTAATAAAAACCCCATACAGACTATTGCCAATAGTGCTATTGGATCTGATTAACGCCAATGAGTTAAGGAAGATGAAAAAAAAGGGGGGATATGTAAAGTATATTTACAGAAAACTGGACTGCACATCCCTAAACGTCTTTCTGTCATTGTGTTTTTACAATCCAAAGTCTTTGCAAAATATTGGATTTCCTGTTAATACATCCTCACACCAAATTGATACTTTCTAAACGGTTCCCCATTCAAGTGTTCTATCACTTGCAACACTGAAATGTACATTCAGTTTCATAAAGCAGTTATTTACGCAATGAACATTTAATTTGTCATCATTACACTTTATCATGTCACTCGTCAAGTGGATGTTCCAAGTCGTCCACTTTAGGATGACCTTGTATTTGGTGAAAATATTTACGGTAAGACTTCCCATATACACGGCATTTCTCTTGTAAGTATTCAGTTTTCGAGTTCTAAAATGTCTTCACCCCTTTCCTAGCCATTCAAAGTAATAAATTCATCTCGGTAACATGCATTGTTTGTTAAGTTCCCTCAACGTTCAAACAACACTGCCAATAACCTCTAAAGCCCAGGCCTTAGTTTATCTACCAGCAGACTTAACATTCACAAATTATACTTTCTGTCCTCATAGTGTATTATTGTGTTTTGTGTGGGTATCAGAACAAACAGCGATTTTTTTTCTCTCTCTAAACAGCTTTAGCCAACAGAATTTTAGAGCCGAGATGGACAGTGTTTTTTGTTCGGTACGAGCCGAATCTTTAAATTTAATTAAAGCTATGTTTAGCCTGTAAGAGGTTAATGAGAGGGGAGAAACCTCACACTGCGTTTGTTATTATGTACATCTTAAAAACTACACTGTGCAAGAATCAAAAATAAAACTTAAACTCACCAATATTGAATCCGTGTGTACGAAGTCTGAAATTGCTCCTCAGGTTACGTATTACGGGAACAATAAGTGTCCGAGGAAAACACATATAATTTGAAACCATTTTATAATACGCTCACGACGAACGATTTTGCTGAACCTGTAGCTCTTCTACAGTAATGCTAATCCACTCAAGTGGGGCATTATCAGCCTCTTAGGTAGTCAGAAAGTACTCCAAACCTCTTTGAACTTCGAATATTAGTTACAGTATTCACATCTGGCTGCCACTTGGACCTTGTTCGAAGGAAAATAAATCCTGTCTCTACATCCCCACCTCCCAATGACATTACATTAAGACCATTTTAACCTAATGTACGTAACGGTACCCTTCACAAACTTTCTAACCTCTGATTCGTAGTGGAACACACTGAAGTTTTGCGTCTTCAGTTCACACTATTCCGACTTAACTAACACAAATGGTCTAAGTATTATAAAAACATGAGTTAAGATAAACTTCGCAAATTACATACACTCCACTTCAACAATTTCATACTTACAATAACTAATCTTGCAACACATTCATCTCTTGAACCATTACCTAACTAGTAAAAGCTATGATATAGACTCCACAATCGAATCGGATACGTATGCGATGGTTTTCGACTCAAGAATCGAATTAATCCAAAGAGGTATAGAAATTCGAAGAAGTTATTCATGATGGCAGGCAGAATCATAAGTACCAACATTACCAGTACGTTCAACTCGTGTGTTACCGAAGGTGTGACTCGTGATATTGTAAGACACGCGTTAACGTTATTAAGACGAAACGTAATCTGCTTTACATAAGGAATCAGGCCGTACCGCGCTGTAAACACTCCCACCACAGTTATAAAAACCAATCAATTAATGACGTATAGAGAAAAGGCCGCTCTTTGTCTTGGGATCCGTACAAAACACTCAACGAAAAGCGATCACCTTGTAGAATTGTTGAATGTTAAGCCAGATGGTACGTAAAGAAACCGCTAGGCTTTAAAAGGTTAAACAGTAAAATTACGTAGGCACACAAAGAAGGATAATCGCATTATGGAACATATGATAGTCACACAACAAATTTTTCTAAACTTCGAAATCGCTGTGTGAAGTAACAACATTTTTATCCGAAATGTACATTACTTCAACAAGACAACGTAGCGACTAAGCCACGGGCTGGACAAGCCAGGTGTCAATTCGTGGCAAAAGTAAGCGTTTTCTCTGTTCTCCAAAAAGACCCGATCGTCTCTGTGGCCCACCCACCTTCCTGTTTAACGGGCTCTGGGATTCTCTCGCGGAATTAAAGGGGTCGGATCGTGAAGATGACTGCTCAACTCCAGCAAGGTTCGATGTCTAGAATGAGTGCAGCATACAGCTATTCCTCCTGTATTCCTTCACTGAGTGAACAGGAAAAATTTTACTGTTTTGTTCTATTATATGCAGCTGAATGATCTCAGGTGAAAACATTTTCCAAGCGCTTCGCCACTGGCATCAAATTTTCGAATGCACATCGGGGCCTGGATATATGTCTCTGTTTTTCTGCTGTGCCCTACGTAATCACAGGGCCTGCAGTGAGTCAATTCCCCCTCCAAATTTGTAAGATATCGGCTATTTCAGAATCAACCGCTTTTATCAGAAAGGGTCGGAAGGCGTCATTCGTGAAGATCATACCTGGAAATTGAGGTACGCGCTGGCAAATGCTATTGTTCTTTGACAAGAAGTAATTAGCGGTTAAAACGTGACGTGCAGAGGTGAAAACGTAGAATTTCCACAAAACTTTATTGTAACAATTCTCATTATTATATTTATTTACAATCCCGCGGCTTTTCAAGCGATTCTCAAGTGTCGGCTTTATTCCGAAAAGTCATTTCCACCCCTCTTCAAAACTGACGAAAAATATACTGATACTGTCTTAAGAATGGCGGAAAGGCGTTGGCGCATAGCCTTGGGAAAATGGAGAAAGGCCACCTCCCGGACGGGACAAACTGAAAATTTAAGTGAAAAAAAAAATATATATATATATATATTTGCTCAACAAATTTCAAATTACTGAGCAAAATGAAAGGAGATTCATTAAATTGTAGTTTTTCTTAAACTCGTGATATTTGTTGGGGAAGGGGGGGGGGGCATAAATATTACTAACCCCGGACGTCAAAAAACCTAGCTTTGTCACTGGAAAGACGTACTACATGCACATGCGATAACAGTCAGCTGCTGGTTGAATGACCCCCTGACGCGGGTAAAGTCCACTCTATAGCCTGCCATGAAGGCTCACAGGGGGAGTGAAGGTTTAGACCTGTTCTTTCTTTATCGTCGGAGGTAGACGAAGATGGTTGGTCAAAGCCACGCCCCGGCCGCTTTACCTCAGGGAATGACCCGGGACCCACTGTGTATGCGGCTGGGTGGGGGCCCCCACCGGGTTTCGAACCCCGGACCGTCCAGACTGCTGCTAGTCGCTATACCGACTGAGCTATCCCGACTTCACACAGCTTTGGATTGTTTTTTTTTATTTATTTATTATGCATGCTCCATTACTATAAGTAATACTACATGCTGCACACTACAGCTTTGGATTGTTAATCTATATACTTCTTACATAACAGGAGAGCTCAATAAATATAGTGCTTGTACTGAAGTAATGAAGTTTGGTCTCGGACAAAGACGGGGATGATGCTCTTCACCGTCGCATCCAGACCGGCTCCGGTCTACACCCAGCCGCTTACACCACGTGTACTGGAGGTCGCCACTTCCCACGAGTGCAGATAGCCACTAGCACCATCTACCTCCGAAGGCTACAAAGACATTGCGTTTCTCCCATGCCACTACAATAATCCGGCGCGCATGGTCAGGTCTAGCGGCAATCCGGGACCTAAGATCAGCAGTGTAGCTAGGGTTGGGGGTATAAAAGCCATCTGCAGGCTGAACACATAATCATAGGTAGGACATATGTACAGGTATGCGCCACATAACGACGTTTCGGTCAACGACGGACCGCATATACGACGGTTGTCCCATAAGATTGTAATATTATAATACATTATAATACTTACCATTGTGTTACATTTGCCTACAGTATTCAGTACAGTAACATGCTGTACAGGTTTGTAGCCTAGGAGCAATAGGCTATACCATATAGCCTAGGTGTGTAGTAGGCTAACTGCACTATCTAGGTTTGTGTAAATACACGTTAGCACAACAACAAATCTTTATTACAATGCCATATATGTAATGGAAGAGATCTGGTCTTAGATCAAGACGGAGGTATTGTAAGATGTAAAACACATACTTACGTCTAGATCCAAGAAGTAATCTCATCCATAACATACATGGCAATGTAATATATAGTTCAATTTTCCAGAATATGGTATGTTTCTAATCCTCCTTTCTTCCTACTGATAAAAATTCCAAAACACCAAGTTCCTACTCATGTAATTTTCTCCTACCTTCTGGCACTTCAACACCCATATGTTAAAAGTTATTATCAGTGACTTCAACTGAAAATTTAAGCGTGGGGAAATTTAAATGCAATTAAATGCTTAGAACCAACCACATTTCCCTTCTTGATTCAGTTCAACATAGGCTCACTCTTAACATTCCGAAATTATATGTCAAAATATTTATAAAATGTAATATTCTACTTTATCAATTATGCAAATCCATTACAGCTGTGTGTCGATGAAGTGTTACAAACAGCCATGACGCAGCATTGGCGTATATGTAGGGAAATAAATTAATATCAATATTTTACACACTACTGATTTGAGCACAAAATGTCAAGTCTACGGTATATCTTGAATGACCACGTTTTAGATAATTGTAACCGTTATAGCAAAACAGAATAACGCAGCGAGCGCAAATTCCAAATGAATAGTGTAAAGCCTAGTGATTACTTTATATACAATCAGTTTTAACCCTAAAAATTTATGTACTTATCTCAGAACAAGCAGCAATTATTTCCCTATACAGCATTTACTGTTTGTTTTTTATAACGAAGATGGAGACTGTTTACTGGCTGGTACAAACTGAATATTTAAATACAAAAAAAGGGTTAGATGCCCCTTTCTGCTTCATAAAGCATTGAAAACACATGAAATGGTAATTACATAATTGTGTTTTGAATTATCATGGCAGTATCGAATTTATATTCGTGGCCGTGTAACCGCTATGCTTGACAGGTATAGCGGTTACCTTTCTCACCTTCCTCATATCAACTTCATCATCATCATCATCATGAAATTCGTTCACTAACCATCTTCCATTACACAGCTATGATCACATTTCTATCAACATAGCTTCAACGTTTAACAAAAATAATTTTACAATTATTTAAGAACCAAAACATTCACTGAAAATCACTAATAAGTGAGAAGAATAACCACCTCTGAAGCACACAGCACCCTTCCATAGAATACGGTATGAAAATTGTTATGCGGGATTGCCATTACTTGTCGCAATTATCTTGACAATTACTTCACAACAAGCAATAATTCAATACTCATGGCAATATTATCCTTAAAAGCGGAGATTAATAACCATAAAGTGGCAAAATATTTGGTACTGCTGCGCCGATTTACATGATTAAATAAAACTGGCTTTCCTTATCATGAAATACGCCGTGTCATAGAATGAGATATATTTAAACAAATTTAAGTTCATCAGTAATATATTCCGTAATTTTAGTACGTCCATAGCAAGAAAAGTAATATATGAGGTACAGTAAAATCATAATGTCTTCATGTGGGATAAACATATTCATGTAACGATTGATCTTATTCTGTATAACTCTGCATTATGTTCTAAAAAAATCAGGGTTTTCCATAGTTCCACATAGGCTACAAATTATCTGAATTCCCTAGATTTTTACATGTGTGACTTTCGTAATAATAAGTCACACTTTACTAGTAATTTTTGAAAGGAAAATATTTAGAAGAATATATGGTCCTAAATATGAAAACGGGGAATGGAAAAGTCGAACGAATCGAGAACTAGAAGAGATGAGCAAACAAGAAAATATAGTAAAATGGATACAAGGGCAAAGGATAAGCTGGTTAATTCACCTAGAGAGAATGGAGGAGGATAGGATGCCCAAAAAGAGCTTCAATCAAGAACTGGAAGGGACAAGAAGAAGGGGAAGATCCAGGAAAAGATGGAAAGAGGAAGTAGAAAGAGATCTTCAAGTGCTGGGAGTAAGAAGATTGAGAGAGTTGGTGGCAGATAGGAAAAAATGGAAGGACATTGTTTGGCAGGCCAAAGTCCACAGTGGGCTGTAGTGCCAATGGAAGAAGAAGAAGTAAAGTCTGAGCCATTCAATTACAGATTGCCTGTATACCGAGATCTCTATATGAAATATCCTGAAATAATGATCCGAAAATTAATGGACCTTCCTGTAATCAATTTTATTGACACGTTATCGCCCTTCATTATTTGTTTTACTAATTATCTGTGCCGCCTGAATAATAATAGTAGGGAAAATAATGGACATTTTAAAACAGAACAAAAGAGTTGACCTTAATAAGTTACAGTAAAATCAATTCCTTGAATTAATTAATTCCATATATGTTACAGTTAATATAAACTTTTATGAATGAAATTATAAATATTCGGGCATTTCTTACTGTCCGATGCAGTACTTTAATATCAATATTTTATACATGTTAAAAATTCACATTATTTGATTATTCAATTTGTGGATTTTTTAAAAAAAAATTCTCATTATTTTCTAAGAATCGGACGGTTCTTATTCTTTTGATCAAAGTAAATTTCTGGCTAATAGCCAAATCTATACTTCAGAATTCTAGGTAACGTTTAAGTTATTTAGTCTGAAATAACGTCTCTTTAAAGTGATAATATAAATAAAAAATTTAGTTACCTTTGGCGTAAATAATGCTCACATTTCATCACCACATAACACAGCGATATACTATTTCACACAAATTTGACATTCAGGTGACCGTGCATCGTGATAAATTCTTATAATAAATCCAAGTAGAATCAGTAATTTATCAAATTTATTTTTGGAATAAAACTCTACATGTTTCAGACAGTTTCTCTGTCCATCACCAGGAGATTTTCACTGTACACACAGCAGTGGTGTATGTCATACAGTTTTGCCGACAACTTGCGAGAAGGATCAGGACAGAACTCAGCAAGCTGTCAGCAAACCTGTATGACATATACCATCGCTGTGTTTACAATGAAAAACTCCTGATGATGGACAGAGGAACTGCCCGAAACATGTAGAGTTTTATTCCAAAAATAAATTTGAGAATTTTGTGATTCTATTTGGTTTTATAATAAGAATACTTCACAAAAGTACAGACTATACAATAAAATCGACGCAATCGCTTTAGCAGAAGAAGGCATTATATACAAAGACGTCTACTCCAATGCGACAGAGAGAAAATTAGCGTAATATTATTAGAGAGAACCTGAATTCATTAATTCTTGTGTTATTGTGCGTAGAAAAATCTTATATAAATCCTTGATCTTGAAATAGGGCATGATACAATAAATAAAAAAAATTCACACTCATGTTTATTGAGCTCCATTATTTCAGCCGACATTTTCACCTTACTGTCATCATGTAGTGTATATAAATAGAAGCAATAAGGTACGCAATCATTAGTTTTCAAATAAATTCATTTATTCAGTATGACAATTGTAAATCTGGTTTACATGATACTCCAAACTAATAAGTCTCCTTGCAATCCCCAATACCGGAAATTATTTGTTTGCTAATATTTGTTTCAATTACAATTACTGACGTCAAAATTAATTACCTACAACATAAAAATTTTCTGAATGGTCATTTAATCGTTAAGGAAAAATGACGGGAAATGAGTTTTCTTTTGAGAAAAAATAAGATATTTTTAAATAATTCCAAAGCATCTGACTGAACCTAATCATTAAAATTTCTATCTTCATAAATTTTATTAGCTATTAATGAATATCTCCCCATATACGATCTTTATCTATCATTGGTATATCACATACATATTGAATTATTTTATTTTGAAAGAAGTTTGATGAGAAGAATATATGACACAATATCTGTTATATTGTTATCTGTAACTGTAGACGTCGGACAAAAACAAACGAACACTGGCAATGATTACACACAGCAGGTCATAAGAGATATCACAATAATCACTCATTATTTGTATTGCTATTTTGATGTGTATGAGCATCCAGTTACACTACTTTATCCACCTGACAAGGTTTTCAATATGGGAAACTGTAATTCAGTAATGACAACTTAGTAACATTTGATGTGTATTGAACCGTGCATCATCTTGATAACCGAAGAATAAAATCCAACTAGATGCCACTTATTACTTTATTATGCTTGTGTTATGCTCAACATGTTTCAGGCACCATTATGCCCATCATCAGGAGCTTACGGCGATAGCGTTGGTTACCACATAGGCCGTCTGGTTCTCGGGTTGCTGCTGGTTGGAGGTTAAGTGCAGGCAGGATGGATGAGTGTCCGGACAGAGGGCTGTTACAGCCTTCGGTCCGGACACTCATCCATTCTGCCTGCACTTAACTTCCAACCAGCAGCAACCCGAGAATCAGACGGCCTATGTGGTAACCAACGCTATCGTCGTGAGCTCCTGATGATGGGCATAATGGTGCCCGAATTATGTTGAGCATAACATAAGCATAATAAAGTAATAAGTGGCATCTAGTTGGATTTTATTCTTCAGTTAACATAGTAACATATTCTCTCACCTGCAAATGCTAAAAATATTTACAAAAGGCAATGTCATATATATTGTTCTTGTCAAACCTTCTGTGCTCATCTTTTCAGCTACAATTACATCAAAATATCTTTGTTAATAAAATATTCGCAACTTTTATAAAATAATTTTGGATCTGTGTTTGTATAAGATTTGCTTCAAATAACACAATAATAAATTTACAGCATGGGTTTATACTTATAAAATTAAATAATTTGATATCAAGTTTTCAAAAACGTCTCCCCACCACCGACCATAAATTTGAGATTGCATCCTGACATCACGTCAGTTCTTTCTCGATTAATCACCAAATATGGTTAAGGAGAGTTAGCCATCTTTCATGAATTCTGAAGTTTCATAAAGACACTGGGATTAACGAGAAAGCACATAACATCACTCAAACTTCTTCTCACAGAATACATATTTAATAATCCAAAAATTAAAACATCTTGTGTTTTGACATCTCTTTTTGGTAGGGTTTTCTACAGCATAAATTTGGGATAGATTAAATGCATATTGAGAGTAGATACAGTGAGTTTTAAACATAGTTACCTTTAAATTTAAAAAAAAAAAAAAAAAAAAAATTTAAAAAAAAAAAATGCAACAATAAAATTAAAATTATTATAAAAGAAAAAAATAAAATTTTTTAAATTTTTTTTGTTTCCCTGAAAGTCAATGATAAAAATAAAAAA
>Ga0123357_10009814_pt1 | contig 12111 bp, 4 predicted proteins | sample TergutEmb28metaG_FD_89873 | JGI IMG/M metagenome (GOLD analysis project Ga0123357, IMG submission 89873) | Embiratermes neotenicus P4 segment gut microbial communities from Petit-Saut dam, French Guiana - Emb289 P4 | ecosystem: Host-associated > Arthropoda: Insects > Digestive system > Gut ...
AAGTAATTGATGCCCCTATACAAGTCCCTAATGTTTTGGATCTTACTGTTAGTTTCAAGTTCCTCAATTTTATCTCTCAAATATGCCTTCTTTTTGTTCCTGAAATGTCTGCTAACTTCACATATTACATTGTTCAGAATATCTACATTGCTTTGGCTTGGATCCTGCATCCACTGCATTTTAGCCCGCTTCCTTTGATTCAAAAAACCTAAACATTCTTCATCAATCCAGGGTTTATTCTGCTTCAATTCGTGCAGACCCAGACTCTCTTTCGCTGAGGTTTGGATATTCACTTTAATGTTCTCCCAAGTCCTATTTACGTCCTCGTCATCGTTTAAGTTTTCCAAAGTTGCAAACCTGTTTGTAATTTCAATCTGATATTGTTCCCTAACCTCTGGCTCATTAAGCTTCCTCAAGTTAGATCTTTGCCTATCAAACCTCTGTGCGGCCTGTTTACCCACTGCTAATCTTTCCCTAACCTTTGCATTAAGTTCCACAACCGCGCCCACAAGAGCCAGTCACTTGTTCCTGTACTGAGACAGACGAGTCCAGTACCAGTATACGTCCTGCAGTCCTATTTCTTTAAGGTCTATTTCAGTATTATCCTCCCATCTACGCCTAGGTCTTCCAAGTGGTCATTACATCAGGTCTTCCTACTAAAACTCAGGATATATTTCTTCCCTCCCCATACGTGCCACATGTCCCGCCCATCTTATTACCCTTGATTTTATCGCCCTAAGTATATTTGGTTAGGAGTACTAGCTTCGAAGCTCCTAAATACGTAGTTTTCTCCAGTCTCCTGTTGATCTCTCCCTCCCAGTTCCAGTACACGTATCTCCCTCAGCACCCTGTTCTCCAGTACCCTCAGACTGTATTCAGACCAAGTTCAGTACAAAGTGCCTGTACGTGTTTAAACCCTTGCTCTCAACAGACTGGCCACAGAGGCACTGTGTTATCCAGATATCTGGTTTACGATTGCCAGCCCCTGTAGATTTCAAATACTTTATAAAGAAAACAGGAATTCGAGAAAATCAAATGAACTACCACGAAAGGACATAGACCCTATGTTACAGGTCCCTTAACGGCTGGTAATGTAAACATGGTTTGTTTCAGCTGTGACCTCCAGCTCATCAGGATCTCGTTTTTGAAATTTTAAGGTGAGAAAACAGTAATGCATAGAAAATTAGTCTCCAGTTAACAAGGAACGAGTCACAGAAGAGCTGCATTGCATTCGCGTCTTGACGACAGCACTGTTAAACTGACGACAAAGCTTTATTTTCTATCGAAGGAAATTGCAGCTTTTTAAGAACATCTGCAAAGTGTATTGAGAGCAATTATTCGTCGACGGTACAAAATCAAGCGCTGCATTGAGTGACGAACTCCTAGAAAGGTTATACGTGTATGTTTTAGTTTAGGTTTGGTTAGGTTAGGTTATACGTATTGATTTAGGAGCGAGACGGAAATTTCTTTCTTACATACGTAGCAGCACTGGGATTAAATCTGATATAATGAAGAGAGTTAGCCTTGGTATTAAGGGGAAAGAAAACATTACATAACATCTGACAAAACGCCTGTCAAAAATTCATCTGTATGTTAAGTTTAACAAATTTAGTACCGAGAGAAAGAGAGGAAAGAATGATGTACAGGTAACTATAATGTGACGTAGCACAGCAAAATGCAAGTCTGCAAACAACCACGTAATTTTCAGTTGCACTACTCTGAATTTAAGACGCCACTTTTCAGATAACAAATTTAATCCTCAATCTAATTCCAGAACTAAAGTTGCAGGGAAAAGAAGAAGCTTCTAACTCACGATACGTTTGCCAACAAAGAGCAAACTATAACACTAACGTAAAGCGTGGGGCCCGAAATCGATCCTGAACGTAAAAACCATATGAGGCAGGGTCAACAAGTACCAAGTTTTTATTTACAGTTTGCTGTATTCTGAAAGTCCGTCCAACTTACGCAAATTCTGTCAGCTACCAACGTATTCACTCCGAAGACCAAAGCTAAGAACGTCCGACAGGAAGACATGTGGGCGTGAGGAGGAGTTGGAATGGACAAGATACTGGAGAAAACGGCACCAGGAGGAGCTGCATGGTTTGTGGTCCTCACCAGTTACTACCAGAGCGATCAAGTCGAGGGTAATGTGATGGGCGCACCATGTGGCACCTATGGAGGTGGGAAATACATATACGGTGTTTTGTTGTGGAGATCTGAAGGAATGTCAACCTGAAAGATGAAGCGTAGATAGAGGATAATATTAAAGTAAATGTTAATGAAACCGCATTCGAGGACGTGGACTGAATTTGTGTGGCTCAGAATAGGGAGAAGTGGCGGGCTTTTTTGAACACGGTGATGAACTTTCGAGTTGTATAAAATACGGGAATTTTCTTGACTGGCTGAGGAACTATTAGCTTCTCAATAAGCACTCTGCACCATCGTGTTGGTTAGTTAGTTAGTTAGTTAGTTACAGGGGCATTCTTTGTTTACCCCGCCACAGTACGTCCAATGACAGCCGCCATCCAACCTTCCTACAGAGCCGGATAATTAAGGCCGGCGATCTACAAAGAGAAGTTCTGGCGCTTTCGATGTCAAAACGTTTGACGCCATGCAAGAAACAAGCGGTTCGTTCCGTTCTCAGACCCCACGTGATATTTTTGCTCCTCTGTGTCGTTTCATTCACTCTTCCGCCCACAGTTCCTCTCGCTATAAGCTCCCAGCGGGCAGAAATCGGGGACTAAATTATTGACTGTCGTTTAGAATTGAGCTTTAAGTTTTGGTTTGGAAATGACAGGTGATTACTGCGCGCTGGTGCAATGCATCTGCTTAATTGACTACTGTTCGCTATCCTGCTACATTTTGGTCCTTATACAGGGCGTTCCACACAAGTTGTACGAAACTTCTGAGCTTTATGGGTAACTGAGTCAGAAAAGGATACTGTTCCAACATATGCCGATTGTCGACCGCTACAGCGCTACATACATGTTGGTAGAAGGCGTAAGTGCAGACTTCAAAATCAGCAAAAATAAATACGAAGGTGTGTGTCAGGTAACGTCACTGGCGAAGGATATCCCTTACATGTTCACCTTAGGTAAAACATGCATTCTGAAACTCGCCAACTAAGTCTTATTCCAAAGCATGAGCACCAAAAGAAAATTACGGATGCTGTAAAGTTGAAGAGGAAGCATTAGACCGCACTGTGTGCAGAACTGGCTCTGGAAGGGGCTGTGTTATCTGTCGTAAAGCAGGCTACGGAATGAAAGGATATCACAAAACAAAGACATGAATTTATAGTTATGTGACCGAGCTAGCTATGTTAGCTACCGTAGTTACGTAAAACACGGGGAAAAAACGCCAGTTTCAATTAGATAACATCAAAGAACTCCAATTTCCAGTTATGTTACACCAACTGCTGTTCAAAATTACCCCACTTTCTGTACGCACAATTCTGCGTGTTCCAAGCAAAACTTATTGTCTTTCTGGATAACTTCATTATTTCCACTTGCTGTACGATTTTCTGGAAGAGTTCTGTTGCCTGCTGTACGTGCCGGTAGCCCTTGACCTCCTTGTGCCCCCAAAAGCAGCGGTAAAGGGGAGAGAGCTCTCTGCCTAGGCCTATTGACCTAAAGGAGCAGGACAAATGTTTGGCAGAGGTGGGATTAAGGTTGCAGACGGTTCGTAAGAACTGACACCGTGCAGCATAGCACAGTGTCTTCAAATGTCGAAGTGATCTTTGCATTAAACCTGCTGGCAATCAGAAATACGTTGATATAACATTTTTGTACTCAAAATGACGCATAACATAACATCTTGAAAACTGGCAAAACTTACGCCAAACATTCGGTATAAAAAGCGAATGAATTGTTATCGGGGGGTTTGTGAGCGTTTTCCAGGAAAACAGACAGACGTTCGGAATCAAATTTTGCCTGCAGCACTTTGTTCTGTCACCTTTTGTGAAACATTTTTGCTATCCGGCTTTAGTGAGATTTGGACACTGGATTGTACTCTGTGCGGCGTGTCAACTGGGATTAACATTAAATTGGTTTATCCTGAACGAAATATTTGTTCACTAAATAAACCCCAGATGCAGGAGCTGGGAACATGGAAAATGAAAATACTGAAAGCCCGATATTTTAACAATGAGCGGTGAAGCTGTTAGCAAAATTCGATTGACGACAGGCTCGCTTGCACAACAAATGCAAGCAAAATAACATGACCTTTTCACTACTAAATACACAGATATGCTAATTACACCGCGTCTTTCTGACGGCAACGTGTCAGTTTATACGTCTCACAAGGTGTTACGCACGTCGTCTTCGCTAGACCCAGCTCCGCACCTCAGACCCTTTCTTCAAACCTAAAAATGTCTCAGCTAGGCACGAAATTCCCAACATTTTTACGACAACGCCAGACCAATCACCATTTTCAAAACAGCCCGCACTAAGGAATTTCGTAGTTTAGCCGATTAATCGCCGCCCTCTCACCACGGAGGCTGGGTTCGATCCGAGACCAGTGCACAATGAAGTGGCAATAGGACAGGACCCAATCCCAGTATTTCAGTTTTCTCCCGTCAGCATCATTCCACCAACGCTCCGCACACACTAATCTATCACCGAAACTAAATGCACTTAGTAAATTGACAGCATTGTTAAACAACAGGCGCAATGAGGCAGTGCAACATTAAACTCAGTTAAGCACAAATTTTAACGGTTATTAATAATATCAGTTGGTACCTCATAGAAAACACTCCGCCTCCATAACACATTTCTATCGGTTTTAAGCGGCAGGGGACAGTAATATTTGTGTCGTGAGCTTTATAAAATACACACAAGACACTGTTGACAAAATGCAAATTTTTAAATTTGAGACAGGCTAAACGTGTAACTGGCGCTATGCGTCGAAATACCGACTGCTGGTGTTCATGAGTGACAGATTGTTTTACTAAGCCCTGTAATAACGCCTCAGTCAAGCTGCAAGCTCGCGCTGTGTTTGCTCTAGCTTTGAATTCATGTAAACCGGCACAAAGACGTGATGTCTAGTGCATGAAAATGGAATTTCAACTTCCGATAGACTGCAACATAGGAGGGAAGGCGAGTGATTGCACATGCGCTTTGGCAAGAAATGCCATCACGTGACCTGGTGTGTGGCTAGCCAGTTAGCATCACCTGGCTGAGCCGCCCGCTGAGAACGTTGTAAGACGCACGCCGCGGACGGCTGCGCCAAATGTGAGGATTGGACGGCCAAGGCTTGAAACCTCGTGACCGGGGTGCACTGAAGTGCTGCAGCATTGCAATAATAAGCCTATTTCTCTTACTGATTCTGCGCGAAATGATCTGCTCACCCGCATTCGATGCTACGTTTTTGAACAAGACTGTTGCGGGTCACAGCAGTCACCCCTTCGATATTCAGACCACCACCCAATTCAATACAGCAACTGTACGTGACAAAGTCTATAGTCGATAAACGTATTGCCAATGAGAAACAGCAATTCCGGAAGAAGGGAAAGAGACGGAGACACCGAAAGCGACATTTGTAGAATGGAAGGAGGCAAACAGCAACAGTGAATAATGAAATTGATGGTGCAGACAACAGCGACCCTGTAACATTGTCTACGGCATTCAGCACAATTTGTAATTGTGTAATGTGTTAATAATGGAACTGAACGCCAGACATGCGGAATGAGTGACGCTATCAGTACACACCTACTGCCACCTTGCTGATATCCAAATGTTTAATATTACTTTTAACACGACGCTAGTCCTTTCAGCTCAGTGGTTACAATACTTAGAGCACAGAGACGATTGGTTATGTGTTCCGCACGGCTCGCACAACAAACAGTTATTCGCTGAGTTTTCTGAAGGAAAGCGAACTGTGTTCTCTGTGAGGTGGTCAATAAATCCTTCAGTAATGTGCATTAATTTTAGTTGTCAATGGGCAAAAGTCATGCAGATGTTCTAAGCATGTCGTTGACATATACCGTATATTCTCGAATCTAATCCGCACCCTTGTTACGGTTTCAGGGACTAAAAAATCAGATGCGGATTAGAATCGCGTGCGGGTTAGATTCGCGGTCGTGAGCTGGATTTTGGAAAAATGATAGAGCCGCCGTACGTGCCGTAAGAACAATACAATAAGTTATTATTTATTATTTATAATATATAATATTTATAATTTATTATTCATCAGACTCGCCGTCATCATTCATAACTGAATCGTTATTCGTCACCCAGTCACTATCATCTTTATCTTCACCATCGTCCTCCCATAGGTGCGGATTAGAAAGGCGAACTAACTTTTTTTCGTTTAAGAAATCGGCAAAATCCAGTGAGGATTAGATTCGAGAATATACGGTATTTCACACGGTGTTAAATACGCAGTGCAGAATGCCAGCTGTTATCAAAACCTAAACCGCGAGCTATATATATATATATATATAAATATATATATATATATAGCTTATAACCAACGTGGTTATGTTATAGGCGCTCCTTCCAGCCTCAACCTAAGGCATACAACAAACATCGCCAAAACTGTCCTCAAGAAATCTCAAAAGCCGTTAACAACGTTATGGTGTTACGTTATGTTGCTAAGAGCGACTTTCTGTTAATATCTGGACATCTGCTACACCTTCAATGATCAGGAAAGCTCAGTGTACACCACGCATTGCCAATTGGAGTAAGTAGAAGGAATGCCGGCTGTTTTGGGCAGTTAACAGTTTAAAGGCTATCCAAATTATTCGTTTGGAAAGTGACGGTCCTTTTGTTCTGACTGGCGCCACTTAAGTGCCAGCTGCTGTACGATTTTCTGTGTCTAGATCTTCCTCTTGTTTTAACTAAATAAATGACCGACTGACTACATCCAGCACAGTCTTTCTTTAGAAGTTGACATTTCCTCGTCTAATCAAGACATTCTCAGCATTTTATGGGTCCCGAAAGTTCATTACCGTATACACAACAGCCCGCCAGTTACCCCTAGCCTTATCTACATTAATCCACTGCACGTCACTCGTAATATTCAAGATCTATTTCAATATTACGCTCCATCTATGTCTAGATCTTCCACGCAGTCCCCCTCCTGCAGATTTCCGCACCCAAATCCTGTACGCCTTTCCCTTCAGGCCCATACGTACCCCATAAACCGCTCATGTCACACGACGTGATTCAACTACAGCACGAGCGTTTAATAAGGAGCACCAGTCATCAGTCATCAGGCTGCTAATTACAAGATTCTCCCGTCTCTAGGAAAGTCACGAAGAAGGTACAGTCTCAGGATATCCAGACGAAAGGTGCATTTGCATGTGAAGAGAACGTGCTGATTGTAAAGCGGCGTGTAAGCGTTGGTATTGTTTGTGACTCTACCGACGGTACAATGAGAATAATACAGCTAGACATGTGCATAATCTGATTTCAGCATTTTAGACATAGACAGCTGACACAGTTCATCAGTCGCAGACTGTACCGCGCTCTATACGGGTGTAATGTGTTATGTCGCCCGAACACTGGGATCGTGGGTTCGATTTCCAATACGGACAGGTCCTGTGTAAGTACACGTCTGCGACAGGCCGATATCCCTCCAAACTTCTGCAAGCAAGATCAAGGCTCTGGACCACGTTTGTTTGCAGCCTCAAAAGGAAGTCTGATTCTGAGGGAAACAATATTCAGTACGGTGTCCTGGAACCGAGGATCGCGCTCTGTGGCTGTCGGTTCCTACAGATAAAGTACTGGTGTAAATCCAGCTGGAATTTCGAAATGACAGTCTCAGGACTTGAGAGTTGAGACGGGTCGCTCGTCGGGGCACTGTCTTGTATTTTATAGTTTCAGAATCGCCTTTTTCAATAAATGTGAACGGAAGAAACTTTACAGCTTGAAGGCACGACTGGCAGGGCAATCTGACTGGTACAGGAAATATCGACAGGCGCTCAGGTACAGTCAGCATCCTTTGTGTGTGTCTGTTCGTCAGTAAAATACCATTGGCCGTTATACAGCGACAGAACGTGTAGCACGCACGGACGTGCGCATGTAATATGTGCAGACGTATCATTCATTCTATGCCGGCAAACCAAAATGTACGAATTTCTAGCTGGTCATGTCAGCGGTATGTTACATCAGCGAGATCCGCCTTCTGGGCTAGCAGCAAGTCCTGACAAAACAACAGAACGGAAGAACGGAAAATAATAAGACGACCTGCCAAGACACGCCTGACAGAGAACAAAACTTTTAAAGATACAAGTTCTCCGTCTCTGTAAACAGCCAATTTATAGCTTTTCCACGTACTAAACTGAGACCAGAACTTTCTCACCGAAGAATGCGAGTCTTTTTCCTTTCTTGTTGCTGTGATAGATAGAAAAGAAGTTTTCAGTATATGAAAAGATCAGCAAAGTTGGCGCCGTTCTGTCGCCAAATGCGAGATCTTCCTCACAGTGACACAAACAAAACCAAGCAACGGTGACAGACACAGACAGAGACAATACATGGTTTGACGTAGTCCGTTAGCAGTGAACTGTAAAATCCAGTGGTTACTATATGTACCGTCAGATTTAACATTCACAAATTCTACGATCCTCCCACACAGTATATTTATGTTTTTTGTGTGGATCTCAGAACAAACAGCCATTATTTCCCTGTACAACATTAACTGGCTGGTTTGTATAACCGAGACGGAGTGTGTTTACTACGCGGTACGGACCGAATTCCTGTAGTATTTCAAGAGACAGACGCACTGCCCAAGACCCCCCACAATTCCTGCTTGTGTAAGCAAGCCGCGCCCAATGGGCTGTGTGACCCGAAAGGTCAGTGATGCGATGTCAGCTGTCAACGTGACGATGCCAGTTAGAAGAGTAGCCCCAAGGGACCTCCCAGGGTTTTCTGTGTATCAGCTTGGCTTTCGCATTCGGTGTTTCTTTTCGCTCAGATGCGAGCTTTTTTAGAGGATTCATTACTAGTCTGTCACCGCATAAAACAAGGATCTACATTAAATACTGACAGCTGTGAATAAGTCAGTGCAATGTGACCTACAGCTTCTGCACTTCCGTACAAATCTGCAGTCTAAATGCCACACGCCAAATCGCAAACTTTTCATGTGAACCGGAACATTAGCAATAAATGTTTCTCATACTGAAAATTTTGAGGACAACCGTGACCTTGAGGATGAAAAAAAAATAACGCTCTAAAGCAGCAACAGCCGTTCGCCCCAAAACACAGCGTCGTATCGTAATATACTGCAATCGTTCTTAACTAGCAGCTACAGAGAAAAGAAGCTGAGGAAATACACAGAATATATGAATCAAGATTTAAAATCATGATATATTATTTTTAACATCATCCATTTATCTCTGTGGTGCAGCACATTTTGTATGCAGTACGTTGCAGATACTAATGCCCTCTACATGCGCTTTACACTCACGGCCGGCATAAAGACAGGCTGCTCTGTTAAACTGCCAAACGGTCATGGGACAGAATGCTCGCTGAGAAGCTAACAGTCTCTCAGCTAGTGAAGAACTGTAACGTGTTTTTACGCTACAGTTCAGCGTCATATTCAAAAGGTCCGCCACCTCCTAGCTTCCTGTGGCACTGTCAAACAGTCTACGTTCTCGTGTATTCATTACTGAAGGAAAGAGAAGTGAAGCGAAGCGAAGAGAAGTGAAGTGAAGTGAAGTCCCTGTGCAGAACATGGAGGCGTATAAGGGGAGGAAAGGTAAAAGTCCACTCATTTTAACCTTGATACGAGATGGAGTTGTGTGATCAGATTCTCTTCCGGGTGGGTTTAATGCCGAGAAGAGAACCCCGCCTGGTACATAGGTTGGGTGGGCCCCAGAGACGGGTTTTGACGTTCTGGAGACGTAAAACCGAGTTTCCGCCGCCGGATACCAAACATCGCTTCGCCCAGACAAAGACTGGCCCATTATCTCCTGCAGTAGCGTCTAATGTCATCATTCAATCACAGTCCCGTTGCACACACTTGGGCAAGATACAAAGCATATTTTACCGCCTTCAAACCACAATAAGAAAGGAACAAGTCTATGATAGTTCGTGTTGGTCTTAGCAGTTCCGGAAACAAAAGCCACATGCAGTTGTGCTCCTCAACTAACTGCTATACTTGTCCATCGCTACGTAAACTTGCGGCCCCAAACCTAATCCACAACTTGCAGAACCCTTCACACAGTGCTGCATTGTTCCTGCTACATCTGACAGTAACAGTAGGAAGCCGTTTCTCCGGAAATGTACCATTCCGACGTTCTACGTGGAACGCCAAGATGGCGGCTGTAAAGTTACGCTATTGAAACTGTCAAATGCGTCTGCAAACAGGAGACGGTGATGCTATCGCACGCCTACATTAAAACATTCGGCGCTGCAGCGCGACGTCGCGTCTCTTTGTCTCAGTGCATGAAGTTATGAATTTGAAACGTTGGCAGCCTTGGAGATCATACATTCAGACATCTGCGTAATTCAGAGTACGTGATGATTACGTGTTAACATTAAATGACACGTTACAGTATATCGGGCAGGGTACGTCCTGACCTAACATTTTAAATATTAACAGCAGGAAATTTGGTGAAAATTTCCGAAATTCTGAAGTCTCGACACTGTCCAACTGACACTCACGTTTACCCTGCAACCAAGCAAAGAGAGCCAGCATATGTATTTGTGTATAGTGGGTAGCCACCGCGAAAGAACAATGTTTAAGAATGACAAATTAGTAATTTTGTAATACACAAGAATTGCCTTCAGTAGTGCAATGTGTAAAAGATGGCGCACGAGTCAGTCAGTCAGTCACGGAATAAATTGATATTTAAAAAAATGGTCCAAGAAAGATTTTTAGTGAGATTCGGATTTTATGGGCGAAATACTTCCCCACCAACTTAATTCGCCGCCAACTGATAAAGGTGTACGACGGTGACGTAAACAGAAGACGGCACGTCATAAGACGGCGCAGAGTTCGAAAGCGGTCGAACGGACATCTGTGGCCATGACTGCAAGCACGGATGTGAAGGCAGGCTGAGTGCGAGGAGTGACTGTGTAAAACTGAGGGGTCGCATTTGGAAACGTAACGGCCACACTGGAGTTGAACAGTAACACTGTTCACAACGTCGCTGCGAGTGGCACTGCACGGGGTTGTAGAATGTGTCGTGTCAACATGGGACAAATGCATCTGCGTTCTCGGCTACTGTGTCGAAAATGATACTGCAGTGCAATAACCGAGTTACACCGAACTTTGTAATGGCATCTCGTTTAATTTTTATGACCCAGGGAATCTAACCTACTGAAGACCCTCCGTCTGTCTCTAGCTCATTACAAGCCAAAGGCACCACCCCAGACACACCTCAGTGCGCTGTCATTACCAAAGTACTCTTGAAATCTCTTTCGTTTGTTCTACTGTAATTTCTCACACATGCGGCCTGCATCGCACAACAACGAAACTGCAATAGCGCCGTGCTCGGACGGCAATTTCTCCGGCACTGCCGTAGGGCAGACAGCCTAAACAACTTCTCGTCAGGCGCTTCGCAACTTCACAACAAACAAATGAATATTGATGTGTGCGCAGCATTTTGTTGACCTGTTGAGGTTTTTTGGTAATGCTAACTTACTGGTAGGATTTGAATGAAGCCGGCTGTGTTTCCAAACTTAGAAGGAATATGCTTGGACTCTGACGATGAAGGTAGCATGACCCTGCGAAACAATGGCAACACAGCCCACTTCTGAATCGCACAAACGTCTGAACCGCCCTGCAGACTGAAACCATTCACCAGTGCACGTCGTTCAGTCGCAGCACGTTCTGACGTCTACGCGGTCAGCTGTCTAGAGACCCGGTAACTGCAGACTGACGGTGAGCAGCATGGTCCCCTATGACAGGAAGACATGCAGGCTGCTGTAACGTTATACAGACATTTATTTCACAGATGAAGAATAAAAGACCAACTCGATGTCACTTGCTATTTTATTTCACTTCTTATGTGCTCAACATATTTCGGACATTAATATATCCATCACCAGGAGCTTGCGATTATTCTGTTGAATTACCACATTGGTCGTATTGTTCTTGATTCGATGTGTGTTGGAGTTTCGGTGTGGTTGGGTTGGAGTGGTATCCGTGTTGCAGGCTGAAGCACAA
>Ga0123357_10009815_pt1 | contig 12111 bp, 3 predicted proteins | sample TergutEmb28metaG_FD_89873 | JGI IMG/M metagenome (GOLD analysis project Ga0123357, IMG submission 89873) | Embiratermes neotenicus P4 segment gut microbial communities from Petit-Saut dam, French Guiana - Emb289 P4 | ecosystem: Host-associated > Arthropoda: Insects > Digestive system > Gut ...
GTCGCTTTTTTCGAAATGGGCCCATGCGTTTCCGCCCCCCCCCCCCCCAAATTAAATAACAAATATCCATCGGCCATTTGCTTCAAGCCTAGAAAATAAGTATTGTTCCGTAACAGAATTTTTCATCTTGTCCCAAGTCTGAGGAACTCAGTACGAAATTATATTCCCTGTGTGTGATTTGTTCACCCCTAGCGCGATATTTAAGTCCGTGCTGTGGTAGTACAGTTACAAGGAGTTCACAAATCCATTCTTATTAAAATGTCAAGTTCCTCTTTTTTCTTTTTCCTTTCCTTTTTGTTAAAAAAAAAGCTCACGTCGGAGGATAATTCAGATCGTGTCTTCTCAATACTCAATTAAAACTAAACTTCATATCCTTTTCATATTTTCCCCAATTAGATTGTACTAGACGCAAAGAGATGTAAGTCTTTACAAAATTAACTCAAACATCATTAGAAATACGGACGATGTCGACTACGTCGAATCAAATTTTATTCACTGAATTCATTAGCTATACAGCATAAGTTCTGACTAAAGGAGTTGTGTATATAGAGCATGTCAGCTGCACTAAATCTTAAAATCATTAACTCCAGATCTACAAGATGTAGTTTGTAAATTTTATATTACTGGGGCGAAGAGAGGCAAGAGGAGCACGTTTTTGCCGTTTAACCTTCTATAGCAGGGGTTCTTAACCTGGGGTCCACCGACCCTTTGCGAGGGTCCGTGTGTAGATTTTAGGGGGTCCGTGAACTTGGTTGGGGAAAAAATTGTAACTTTATCTTCACTAATCTCTAAGTGAAATTTAAGCTTTCTGTTTAATAATAAATGTAGGAAACAAAGTACTTTATGGTCTCTAAACTCTAGATGTGTTTCTTAACTGAAATTTCACACTTTCTGTGTTATGCATTTAAGTATATTTTTCTGAGAAGGTGTCCGTAGGTTTCACGAGGCTCATGGAGGGGTCCATGGCATAAAACAGGTTCACAACCCTGGTCTGCTCTATGAATTACATCTAAAATAATTAAAAATTCCGTTCCCTCAGTGAAGGGCAAGGCGTGACGGTTCACGCTGTTTAAGGGATGTGATGGCCGTAAATTGTGGAAATCGTATGGAACACATAAATACACGGTGTGTGCAAAATTTGGAGTTTGCTAACGTTGCTGCTGGTAGTATACATACTTGCTGTTACCACTGTGCGTTGAAGGTTAAAAACTTGTATTCAAGATTATTACATTTTTGCTCTATGTTTTGCCTTCCATTAGACGCTGTAGCCTATGTCTCGGTCAGTCCACACAGCAGCGTTGTATGCATAACAACAGCACAACTGTGTCTCGTTCAGTCCACCCAGCAGCATTGTGTGCATAACAACAGCATAACTATGTCTCGGTCGGTCCACCCAGCAGCGATATATGCATGACAACAGCACAACTGTGTCTCGGTCAGTCCACCTATCAGCGTTGTATGCATAACAACAGCACAACTGTGTCTCGGTCAGTCCACCTATCAGCGTTGTATGCAGAACAACAGCACAACTGTGTCTCGGTCAGTCCACCCAGCAGCGATATATGCATAATAACAGCACAACCTTGTCTCGGTCAGTCGACACAGAGGCCTTTTATAACTACGGTACAACTGTGTCTCGGTCAGTCCACCCAGCAGCGTTGTATGCATAACAACAGCACAACTTTGTCTCGGTCAGTATACACAGCAGCCTTTTATAACTACAGCACAGCTGTGCTTTTGTGGCGTCGATTTTGAGCCCTATCATTTCATCATCAGGCTAATATATTCTCTTTGTCACACAAATCAGTTACACTGCCACGTATATAAGCGCATGTCTTTGGTCAATATTATGTTAAAACAAACTTGTACTAAGCTAAAATATACAATATATCTGGTTGAATTAAAATCGTTTGATGTTATTTATTTTCCATGTTCAGTGTTATTCCAGAACTGTAATTTCTAGGTTGTTATGGTTAACGTTCTGTCATTTAATGTGACAATTTCATATGTTTCAGTACGCATGGTTGTATTTCTACCTATTGTTTGTGTTTGAAAGACAGTAAATTGCTCTTGATCCGTCGTGATATAGGTCTATCATCCGATGCCTTGTTTTCATAAAACATACAGTTTTGCATTTTCTGTTACCGATAAATCATGCAGTTCATAAAAGATTGATATGCACTCCAAACAGTCATCCTGTTTTGAGTTGATACAGAACGCTGTAATAACGGGACACACCAGACAGTATCTTACTGTGAAAGTCGTAGGTCATTGTCCGGATTGTTCGTGTTCAGAAACAGGTAAAAAAGGCCGTTACCTTTCCTTGTGTTCGCCATATTTATATTCCTCAGCACATTGTTTCGTCCAGGTTTCTGTGTGCCATCCACAGAAGTCATAAATGTTGAATGTATCAGTACGCACCACTCATTGTACTTTTGTATCACTATTGTTGTATAACGTATCTCTCACATAGTTATGGTGCGTTTTATTTAATTTCCCCTAAAAGGTTCATCGTTTGATAAAGTGCACATAACATATATAAAGGAGCTATTCATTATTTGTCTTCTATTTATAAATACACATAACATAAAACACTAAACATCGTATCGTCATCATATCTGGAATCCCGTTGTTAGGCGCTTTCACAAAATTGCGAAAAGCGACTGTTAGCATCAACAATCTTCATGTTTGTACCGTGTATCAATGACGATTATAACACTTTATTATCCAACAAATGCACAAATATATAATTCGTAGATACAATTAGAATTATTATAAAATATTTAAAAATATTTAAAATTGCTCCAACATGTTTCGGATCACAAGGGATCCATCCATATGCTGCCATAACACCGACTACGTCCATGTCAACGGACACGATAAAACCATTACCGTAATTTTAGCCACGCATTTAATAAAGCTCCCTGACGATGGATTCCTTGTGATCCGAAACATGTTGGAACAATTTTAAATATTTTTAAATATCTTATAATAATTATAATTGTGTCTACGAATTATATATTTGTGCATCTGTTGGATAATAAAGTGTTTTAAGCGACTATTAGCTTCGTCATATCCATCCGTTTGTGTTTCTGTCTGTCCGTCCGTACGCATGGAACAGCCCGGCTCCCACTGCACGGAATTTCGTGAAATTTCGTGTTTGAATATTTTTCGAAAAACTGTCGAAAACTTTCAAGTTTGTTGACAATCTGACAAGAATAACGGGTACTTTACGTGAATATCTGTGTACATTTGTGATATCTCGCAGAATTACTCTTAGAATGGTAAATGTTTCAGACAAAAGTTACAGATAAAATGCAAAAATGGTGACATGTACGCGCAGTGACGCCTCATTGTTACGTTTATACGGACATTGTCAGTCTTTTTTTTAATCTTAGTAATTAACCAGCTTGATGCACAAAATTTTTGTTTTACAGTAAGTGCACGGGACGGCCACCTATAGGTGTGATGATACCAGAGGCCGTGTAATGCAATTTTGACCTCCTGATGTTGAGCACATGGTGCTCGAAACATGCAGAGGCATGAAATATACTTATTGTAAAACAAACATTTTGTGCATCAAGTTGGTTAATTACTAAGATAAATATATTAAGATGCACGGTCAGTAAAACATAAAAAATGTTCAGTCTTGTGTTATCAACAGTGATAATAAGCAGTACTTTTACTCCGTCACCACACCATTATTACTGTTATTAATAATAATAAATCATTGATATGATTACTTATTAATGGTAATAAAGTTGTGTTGACGGAATGAAAGTACGGCCTGGTTTAATATTATTTTATTTTATAACTTTTTAAAACCCCATTTTCGACTGGTGAAATTTGTAGCAAGCGACAGTTTTTTTAGGCACCAATCAGATGGATTTTTCCGAGAATGGTATTACCATGAGTTCCAATTTTAGTAAGTTTTCTCAACATAATCTTTAATGAAATTCGCTTGCCGAAGACGGTGCTGATATTAATATACTAAACGACGGACTGGCCTGATCTCGCTTTCATTTAGCTATTTATATGCTAATTGCTTTGTTCTGTAAATAATGACTTCTGTAATTCTTTGGAGGGGATGAAATGGACGGATTGAATCTATCGCGCTTAGAGCTTTCCGAGAAATGTGGGTGTAGGAATCTGAGGTAGAGAACACGGCTAATTAATTACAGGTGAATGTTGTATAGGCTTGTGTAATGATGAAACGTGTATAGGCCTGTATCTATAAACAATGACGGCACATTGTAAAATGAACACAGCATTCTGTTGACGGTCATTATGAAGCTTCTTCATTCTCTGCTAAATATGTCACTAGGACACCAGTGTCAGTAACCCGTGGGAATCTGCATAGTTTGTTGGCTGAAGAAGTGGATGTGTGTATAGTTTTATGACATCCTGCCCTGTGTAGTAATTGTATGCGAATAAATACTTTCTCGCCAATGCCATTTCCCACGAACATAATGCTGAGTTAACTGTCGCCACAGTGTGGCATTAGGCCCAGAAATGCATCCTCAACATAAACGCCTGTGTCTTCTTGAAACTTGAATGTTACATGAACGTTGTAGTATGTGAACAAGAATTTCATTTCCTTCTACTGCGCTGGTTATTTTATGTAGAGTGTTTAGTGGACGCCTTCAGCTGCTTGCCATTCGATGTGTAGTAGTTTGTATTGAATCTGGAGAGTTTCGCAGGTTGTTTATTATTTCCAGTTTTTCTCTGCTTTTACTCTTTTCTTTATTAACTACCATTCTGGACAAATGTGGACTTTAAATTTTTCGTTTTTTTTTTCTTGTTAGTCATTTGAAATATTTTGCAGTTAGATAAGCCGATTGTATCCACAGGCTTCATAATTAGTTGTTGAAATTGCCAAAGCACCACGTCGCTACTCATATCTCCGTTTACATATTTACTAGAGTTTCCGCATTATGCCTATTATAATATAATGTCGACTTTGAATAGTCAAATTCCGTTCTAGGGGCAGGTGTTTGTATGATTACACGTATGTCGGTATTATTATGCGTCGTGTTGCTGTCTTTAAATAGGGCCAGCAATGTTTCAGAGCTAATTCTAAATTGGGCGTTCTAATGCCGTCTGATGAACCGTGGCTCAACACAAATGGTTCCTGTACTTTCCGTATTGAAATTTAGCAATGAGAATACGAAACTGTTTTGAAATACTGAGTCTGAAGCCCCAAAAATGCCGGTACCAGTGGCCGCGCGTTTTAAGGCGTAGGTCTACGGCCGCTCGCTTGCTGAGATTGTGGGTTCGAATCCCACCGGTGGCATGGATGTCTGTCGTTGTGAATGTTGTGTGTTGTCAGGTAGAGGTCTCTGCGACGAGCTGATCACTCGTCCAGAGGAGGCCTACTGACTGTGGTGCGTCGTTGTGTGTGATCTATAAACCTCGTGAATGAGGAGGCCTTGGCCAACTGGGGGGCTGTTGCTCCAAATAAAAAAAAAAGCCTCAAAAATAATTCAGTGCCGGCTCAGTTCAGAGTTCTGTTGTCCATGTGCCTGAAATGTTACGTTGTTTTCAGGTTATAAAGTTTTCGGTGATGCACGTCAACTGTTATTTCGGAGCAATTTCACATATTTTGATATTTGAAGAGCTTATTTTCAAAACATACAATTCCCTTTTGCGACAGCAGTTGGGTATATTTACAGAAGACTGAGGGATAAATAGATGTACGAAGGAAAACAGAAATTATGCAACCTACAGGCTCGTGTCTACGCGGCATTTGACAGCAGTAGTTGTACCTAGTTGGCGCACTTGAGGCCCACATCGTGCGAGTGTTTCCACAGATAAGTCAGTTGTTGCCGAAGTGTCTTTAAATGTAAGTTCGTTAATTACTGGGTGACTGGAGTGTTAATGAGCAGCTTAGTCAGCTTCGCGTGTAAAGCAAACTTCAAGCACCATAACTTAGCTTGTGTAGCTGGACTGACTGTATTCCACGGAAGTTCGACCGTAGGTGAGATGGTAAATTGTTTTGCCCCTTAAACTAAAAATCAGACTATGAAGACAGATTGGGTCGCAGAGTTGAAACTGTCTGCGTTTTGAGCGTCAGCTGTTGACGTGGGCGAAGCATTAAACTCAAACTCCGTCTTGGAGCAACAAACTGGGGCTAGGTGACCCCAGAGACGTTCTGTCCGGAGTTATGCCCGGCACCCCGCTGCTATTCCATCACTTAGTGACTGAATTGACGCTTGTCAAACGGTTTGGAAGTCACGTCTTATAGTCATATAAGAAACGTGTTAAGAATGCACGTTGTCGTCAAAAATTAGTTATGTTAACAACATTCAATTTAAATTAATTTTATTACGTTGTGTGGCGTGGGACTTAATGGAGAATCACAATGTAGAGTAACGGATAAGCAAAATTTAATTTCCCTGTTATATCATATCGGATGTCATGTTTCTCTTGTTTGCCTTCTGTTTTTGTGTGATCTTTTGTAACATTAAGTTATAGTCTGCAGACCCTTTGTGCGGTCTGTACTAAGAGTGGCGACAGGAAGACCATAATATGCTAATTCATCGCAATTTTTATTAAAAAGGGGGGGGGGGGATATGGTGTGATCCGTTTTGTGTACTCAGTGTGTTGATACTTTTGCGAAATTTTAGTTTCGGTTGCAGTTCGCATTAGTCCTTTATGCCGCTATAGTTGGTAACTATGTAGTAACTGAATCTGAAACGGCGGTACTAACAACATTCACTTTTTTATGCTGAGCCGGTACAAACTACGTTCCCTGACCCGCACATTTATCAACCTTCCACCTCAACAGAAACGAGACTTACGTCTAGTTCTGGATTCGTGCTCCCCTGAACCGAACTGAGTTGCAGTCCCAGCAGGTGCTCCTTGCGAGCCGTTCGGTCTGTGTGATTGCGTTAATGAAGTGCGTGGCGATGCGTGTGTTCAGAAGTTCTGGTCATCAGACGACAACCTTAACAGCAGGGACTTAAGTCTTGTGGGATATCATTGATAAACTGTTACCGACATTTCGGAGGAGCGTAACTTCTTTGCCTTTAAAATCGTTCCGGCCAAGAAGTGGTGAGAATCACAAATCTCCCAACCAGCGTTTACAATAGTTGTACCTTCAAAACTTGCAGCTTTGTTAACCAAACCTCCTTTTAGTTTCCTGTACTACATTAATATTTTCTGCGTTCGTTTTCGGGTTTTTTTTTAATATGTTTCTGAGTATCCATAAAAATTTCATTAAGCCATTTGTATTTCTTCCCCAAAATTTGTTTATCTTGGATGTCTTATCAGTTAGTGGTAGATCGCAGGCTAGTTAATTATATGTATATATATGTATATATATATATATACACACACACACACAAATACTGTAAAGATACTCCAACACCACCAACACATCTACTCAAACTATCTCCCTCTTTATTGTATCTTGTATTAAGTGGTGCGAGAGTGATGGAGGTCAGATTAAAGAGCAGGAGACAAGTACGAATGAGGGGAAAATTAAAATATTGAGAGAGTAGTTTCAGCCTAGGACTAATCCGCGTGTGCCATGTATTAAACGAAGGGGGTCCAAGTAAGGACTGTAATTTCTTCACTGTTGTAGACAACAGTGTGTGTATGGCTGTATCATTACAATGGGGAGAATCGAGTTAATATCCACCTGCCCCTTGCCAGTGGCTAGGGTTATTTACCATTCCATTTCCCCCTCCAGTAACCTTAGACATCCGGAGGGAAAAGTGCTTTCCCCTTGAAATTATGGTGTGTAATTAATGCTTGCAGGGAAAGTAAAAAGCTGTTAATAAAGACGTCATTGAAGTTTTGTGACAATTAAGAAAGCTTTTATATTTGTATTTTTGTTCCTCTCAGCGCCCTAATATGCCTTAATCATCTTTAACTTGGAATTAAAATGACTGTCATTGATTATTGTTTGTAAGTGAAACAGTTAGACTAAGCAGAATTTAAAATGTAGAGAAATTAAGTTTTATTCAAGTCTTTCGTGTAAACCTCGTTCAAAACAGGGAAGCACTCTAATTCCCCACCCTTAAATTACTTAAATAATCAGTTCCTCGAAATTTCAAACGAAACTACATTTTAAGAAACCCTCATTTTGAACTTGCGTGGCCTGCAGTTTTGCACTGCATTGTATGGTTTGTGCTATTTTGATGGTGTTTCTGTTCATAAATTGTTGTAGCATTAGTGTTTCCCCTCCCCAAGTTATGTTTTAATACAACGACCGACATTTCCATTACCGTACTGTCTGTTTCAATAAGATTAGTGTAGACACTGGACAGTACCAAATTTCGTTGATATCTGTTCTGTAGCTTCAAGAATTAAACTTTCCTTCCCAATCGAATTCCCTATTGGAAGGTGTTTGATACGTTTTATGGTAGGAATGGCTACAAAGTGCATTTTTTATTTAAACCCGGCCCCCCTTTTATTCATGTAAATAACAGCTGTAAAACCAGCGGTTCCCACCTTACCAACATTTTCAAAATCAGTGTTCCGCACTTCGACGCAATATTAACTGCAGACAAACTGGTTTCTTATAAAACTGGCTAAGTATCTCAGTTTTAACGGTCTTATTTTTTGTGTTAATCAGCCAATACCAATATCTTGTTTAACTGAACTATTTTAATATGGCCTTCCGCACAGTGCTTCGAGACAGATTTGTATTGGTTAGTTTAAGGTTTGTGTCGACTGTTAGGGCCGAACCCAAGACCCATTTAATACTAAGGTTGGTACGCTAACCACTAGTACATTAGCGTCTTGTACATAAAATATGCCTCAGAAAATGGTCCGTGTCCCACTATAGGCTATTATTGATATGATGTGGCGCTCTGCAGGATTGTCTCGTGTGCTTGTGTATCGTCACCGAAGCACATACTCTGTTGTGTGTTAAATATTAAATTTATTTGTATTTTGATATAAGGTCTTTAGCCTTTCGTAAGTCCGCTGCCCTTTCTCACTCCACGGTCGTTCTCTTTGTCTTATGTTGTGACTAAACGTAGGTATTTCCCCCTCTGTCATTATCTAATATTCCCCTTTCATGACTTGTGTTTTGACTTGTCTGTACTACGGTACGTTACCTTGATCAAGGCGTGGGAATCATGCTACATCTAAGAACCGATCTTGACTTTGAGCGTCCGAGGTTATGCTTCTGCCTTGCTTGCCTGTAATCATCTTGAATTATAGCCGTGTTTGTCGTGCTTGGTTCACTGTACACCGTGTGTAATAATAGCCGACGTACACACAAGTCGGTATAATATTCGGTCCTTTTTAATTCAGAATCTTTGTGTATACTTTGCTGCTGCAGTAGACTCCACATCGCATCAGACTCTCGGTGAACAGGCTGTAGGGCAGCTGTTCTTAACCTGGGGTCCATCAACCCCTTGGGGGTCCGTGGATAGCTTTCAAGGGTCCGTGAACTGTTGAGAAAAAAATTACGACTTCATTTTCACTAACCTCTAACTGCACTTTAGATTTTCATTCCATAATGAATGTAGGCAACAAGGTAATTTATGGCCTCTAGGCTCCAAAAATAGTGAACATCAATAAATCTCACCATCTAAAATTATTATGGCCTAAGAAAGGGAACCAGAAAACAGCGTGATTCAAAACGATGGACTCAGTTGTACACAGACAGGCTATTTGCTCAGATTGGTGATTTCAACGACAAATGTTCTTCCTCGTTGGAGGTTGAATGTTGAAACGAAGACGAAACGCATACTGCACAGCAGTCGTCGACTCAGTTTTAATGAACTCACGAACGCAAAAAAATCTTGTGCTGCATAGTAGCCATTTTGCTCTCAACTGACGCTGCTGCACGGCTGTGCGCTAGGCGAGGGCTCTAGCGGTGGTATTTGAAAAGTTAGGACCTTCTCTTTCAAATGTTATGTAGATCATTCACATACCATGTATAGTTCAGGAAATATAGATGTACGAAATTGAGTCCATCTTTTTGAATCACGCTGTACATTTTCCTTGGCACTGATGTGAAAAAATCAATTTAAACTTGTCTGTCTTTTAAATGTATTAATTTCCTTGTTTTATTGGATTAATAAAGACGCCCATATATGAACATATTACAGATTTGTTATTTTTTAATATTTTGAAAGCTGTATTTAAGCATAATTGGTTTCCTTTGTAAAGAAAATTATAATGTAGTTTGTAATACATAGATATAGATTCTAAATCAATGGGTTTTGTTTTGTGCATTTAAATACATTTTTCTGAGAAGGGGTCTCTGGGTTTCCCCAGACTCTCAAAAGGGTTCGTGGCACAAAAATGGTTAAGCGCTCCTGCTGTAGGTTATGTGCATATGATATAAGAACTTGAGTATCTGGTACTGTTTGTGTTTTGAAGTTATTTAGAGTTTCGTGTCGTGATGATAATGAATTTCATTACACTGCTCGGTTGCTAGAGTGCCAAGCATACTTAGCAGAGTGTTCGATGTGTATACAGTTATGTCCTTTCACAGAACTAAAAAGTAACAAATTAGAAGTCATTTCAGGAAGAAATTAAGAACAAATGATAGTCAGGAAGTGCCTGCTAGTGTTTAGTTCATACTCCTTTGTATTTTTGTTTCTATATTAAATTATAAATTTTTCACGTTGTTTTGTGTGGACGTGAAAGTTGGGCATCTGCCATAAGAGAAGACTCTGGCATTGTAGATGTCTGAGAACCGAATGTTTAGACGAACATTAGGAACCCACACTGAGAAAGTCGGAGAGGGTTGAGAAAGTCGCGTAAGGACGTGCTTCCTAATTTGTTAACATGATCAAATCACGAAGGATGAGTTAGGCGAGCCATGTAGCAGGCACGGAAGAGATGAGAAATTTGTGCGTAATGTTGGATGGAAAGTCTGAAGAGAATATTTAGAAGACGTCGGGGCAGCTGTGAGGATTGTGTTAAAATGAATCTCAGAGAAGCGGGTTGAGTAGATGTGGAGTAGATTCATTTGGCTAAGGAAACGTGGGTTGCATAACAGGCTTGGAAGTTGTAGGCTAGCTGAGTGCTCTTCGTTTCTCCAGAGACACTGTCTGCTTTGAATTCTGACTTACTTATTCTTGAGACCAATTTTTTCATTGTGTGCAGTCATGCACTTCCTTCAGTCTCCGCCAGATGACCGAGAAAATAGTCAATGGGCTGCAGCGAATAAGATATGCTGTGTGCGGCCGCGGAATGGGGGCTGGATTCGTGGTAGTGGTAACTGATTTGTGTGTTCTCCAAACGTTACAGACCGTGGGGCCCACCCAGCCTCCTGTCCAGTGGGTAATGGAAGCTATTTACCTGTGGGTAACGCATTCGAGTTGTGTTATATGTATGCACAATATTCTTATGCTATCATGGCGTAGTGCTTAGTTCAACACAGGAACAACTTTATCTTTACCTTTACTGGGAGTTGCTAGAATACATTACTTATACGTAGGGGTGAATGTCTTGGGTTTTTAAGGCGATGTGCTTTCAAGTTACGATCTTGTAGGTCAGGGCTGACCAATATGCTTCCCTCGAGGAGAGTATTTGAGGCCCACGGTCACCTGAATAGTTTCAGAAATACAACTTAACAAACTTAACATAACAGATCTACAGAACGTAATATGATACCTTTATTAACAGAGAAAATGTTTACAAACTGTAACTCATCACATTTAAGACAGCACACAGTAAACGAATCATCCTTTGTGTTTGGCCGTGTTTAGTATGGCCTACTTACTTGTCATTAGACCGTACTTTTAGCGTAACTTATTGTCTAAATAACAATACAACCTAACAAACCTAACATAACAGGTCTACAGAACGTAGTATGACACCTTTTTTAACAGAGAAAATGTTTACAAACTATCACTCATCACTTTTAAGACAGCACACAGTAAACGAATCATTCTTTGTGTTTGACCGTGTTTAGTATGGCCTACTTACTTGTCATTAAACCGTACTTTTAGCGTAACTTATTGTCTGTAAATAACGGTCTGCTAGATTAAGTCAGTCCCCCCCCCCCCCCCCCCCCCCTTCTTTTATTTTTTATATTTCAATAAAAACCCCCCCCCGCCGAATATGGCCCCCCCCCGGCGTGGTGAGGTGCCCCTCTTTTTTTTTGGGAGTGCGCGGCCGCACCACAAAAAAGGGGGA
>Ga0123357_10009817_pt1 | contig 12110 bp, 6 predicted proteins | sample TergutEmb28metaG_FD_89873 | JGI IMG/M metagenome (GOLD analysis project Ga0123357, IMG submission 89873) | Embiratermes neotenicus P4 segment gut microbial communities from Petit-Saut dam, French Guiana - Emb289 P4 | ecosystem: Host-associated > Arthropoda: Insects > Digestive system > Gut ...
CTGTGATCTGAGCAACGGAAGAGAACTTTAATGATTCTGTAAATCTCCATTGTTCTGATGTCGTCAGAACAATGGAGATAAAAGATCACTTTTTTCGCATCAATCCTAGTAGGATATATGAAAATAAATTTTGCCTACATAGAACATGTAATAGGTTTCGTTCAGATAATTTTTTTGGGATTTCAAGTTGAATGGAGTTAAAAGAAGGGAATGAAAATATTATACAAATTCTCTATCCTAACTGAATTACAAACTACCTGGAAAACTAAACGTAGCTGATTCACTGCTTTGTTTTGTTCCCATTTTCCTTCAATATTTGACAAATTAAGTGTATTTTATCAGTAGATAAATTGTTTTTTTTTTCGAAATCTATAATAATGATGCAAAATGTTTTCTTCTGTATATGCAGTTAAAATTGACTGGAAATTATTTTAAAATTTTTATGTAGTTGGAAAAGTGAAGTCACTTTAATTACTACAAACCCTTTTATTACCCTTCTTATAATACGTAAGATAATCGACTCCGTTCATTCTTCAGGCAATTCCTCTTATTCCAAATAAAATCAAATATTTTTTTTAGTATTCGGAGGGAAATATTCTTCCCCGATGCTCTAAACTCTTCTGCTGGAATTTGATAAATATCTGGTGATTTACGTCTTCTAATTTTCCAACAAATATTTCAACGTCAAAATCACTATTCTCGAGCATTTGTGTTTCTGCTGACGTCATCAGAGATTAAGTCACAATTCTCCTCACGCATTCCACCTAAAACTATAAAGCCTTCAGTTTGATGTATAAGCAATAACTCCATTAAGCCTCAAACTACAGCCGCAGGTAACATTCTCCCGTCCCGTCCGATTCTCCAGTTCTGGACAGAGTGGAGTTCCTGTGCGGGAGTAGCAGTGTGTTCCTGCTGACAGATGGGGCGCCAGTATTCGTCTGCTTACGCAGTAGGTGCTAGTCATGTGACTGGGATAGGAAGACACAAGTTTTTATGAGACTAGCTCTGAAGTTTGTCATTTAAATTGTCATGTATTTTATGGATGTTATTCTGCTACACACGGCATTTACACTCATAAATTAACGCAATTTTGACTCCGGTTTGTGTGAAAACTGCGGCCTCCTACGATGAGACGCCGTGTGATTTGGTTGAGGTTGACTGTCATCCGAAATCACGCTGTAGGCAAGAAGGTTCTGAGAAACGTAAAAGCTCTTTAACAGAATATATAACACATATCATGAGATTTTTATTTATTTTATTTTACTAATGACAGATACTTTGAGTGTTTATCATCGACCTATGCGACCGATAAAAGTAAAGCATAGAGAGAGAAAAAAATACATTAAAAAAGGGTTAAACAAAAAACAATCAAAGTAAATATAAAGTTCTAATGCTAAATATTCACAAGAAAGTTGGAAAAATAATAGTAAAATAACAAAGTCAATTTTCCATCAATTTTGTCCTGGCCTCCCAGTATCGCTCATATTCCGTCATATTAGATAATGCAGTACAATGTCCTGGATGGTTTCTATCCATGGGTTCGTGAAGGCTGCATAGCGTGCAGTAAGTGTCAGGGCGGATTCCAGTCCGGTGGAGATGTGTACCCAGGCAATCATGCCCAACGCACAGTCGGAACTCTGCAACTGCCCTTCTTCTAGGCCAGTCTGTTACCTTGGATATTTCTTCCGTCTACGGTTTATGGGATAGTCTTGTCTCTAATTCTTGTATGTATGCACTTCGGAACACCTGCTTTAAATGTAGACTTATCCTGAGATAATATTCTCTAAATTAACTTTGTTTGTGAAGGAAGAACCATTGCTTGTTACGTACGTGGCCAAATAGACACGAATAAGTTTATAAGAATTTAGCAATAAACTTCCTCCTTACCTGTCAATATCACAGTGCATAACAGCGCATCGCTGAACAGCAACACAGCCAATTGTGCATTTTTACTGCATTGTGTTGTGTGTTACGTGAAGTCCAATAAACTGTCATGTGACTGTTATTGGGTAGGGCTACTGTGACAAAATTTCTTCTTGCACACAATTAATTTTCAACTCACAAAGTGATCTAAGACTACATTACGTAGAACATGCAATATTTCTTTGATAACAGAAAGTATTTGATTTTAAAATCGATAATGACATAATAAATGAATGTTATTAACAATAAATCATTTGTTGTCTGCAGGCAAATATTTATTTGAATCGGTTATATCGAAGCGTTAACCTGTACTTATACACAGGCTCTGCTTGTTGCGTGACATATATAACCATGGCGATAACAAATGATTTTATGTATGAAAGAAACTTAAAATTTTCTTTCTTCACGGCGAGAAAAAGTAATGACGAGAGAGAGTACACTGTCGTAAAAAGCGGCAGATTGCTAAAACCGCAGCAAATGTTACATTTTCATAAAAAGTTATTGCTTTATTGTGTCATACGTATGTTTGAAAAGTATATCTGAATGTAACACGGACTGTAAGATAGTGCGTAATTGGCGGAAACCGTTACTTGTGAACTTTAACAAACACAATTCCGATCTAAGTGACCCCACTTTCTAAGGTGTGAGTCTGCTATTGTTCCCTTAATTGTATTTTGGTTTCGAATCCCTGCAGTAGCGTGGAAGTTCATCTCTTGTGCTTGTAGTTAGTTATCACGTAAATACCCACCAGTCTGTTTATGTACGTTTCCTACTGCAATTATATACAGTTGCCGAAGTGCATCATTAAGAATTTCCTGCCCTCTGGTGACACCCTGTACAAGTATCCGAATGTTGTTATTTGTTGATCATAAAGGAACTTTTCGAAAAAACTTACCAAACTTGAAATATTTTTATAAGTTCTAAGATCTACTCAAGTAAATGCAGAAGAAAATACATATTATTAGAAACGAAAGTTATATATAAATATATATAAAAGTTGAAAAATATATATTTTAATATATTTATTGGTCAAATATTTAAACCTCAGTCTTGCCCTTAGTTAAATTGAAATAAGAATACTTGCATCAGACTAAATTTTAAAGGAAAATTCCTGCAGGGCGACTCGAAGCAGGATGGTTTTTCTTCTTTCATTTATCTCCTTACATTGTTTATCCAAACAAAGTAAGAAGAAACACCTTGCAAGAAAGGGAAAACGAAAATCAATATTAACACATCTACAAGCCGAAGTGACATAATATCCAAAAATGATGTGTGGCTAAGAATTTGAAACTTTTGTTGTCTTATTAAATCATAGATTTCTAAAATCTTTTTGGGGACTGGAAATAAGTAATTACAACATGATGAAGCAAGAAAGTTTATAAATGTTTTCAAATAAAATGTAATTATTCTTCCAATATTCGTTCCTGAAACTTTAAGCATTATTCTCCTGCCGGAAGTCGCCTTTACAATTTGAAACAGTGCCACATCAATCAAGGTTTTAATCGGAAACTTCAAAATTTTTCTATCGCCTCTCTCACTGCTTACAACTAAACACTCAGACAGATGCGTACTCACAGTTGCACTGATTATTGACATTCTTATATATTTGGAAGCCTGTTGCCAAGTAACTTTAACGAATGAATATTTAATTGTCACTGTTCCACAGAAGTGACCTCCAAATTAACAATTTATATTTAAACCGAGTATCTGTACATTTGTTAGTACCTGCTGTGTATAGAGTGCGCAGTTCTTATAACGGCTGCAAAACTTTTTTAAATTGTTGCCATGGAACGCGGAATGATCTTAATTAATGGAGTGTCGAATATATGATGAACGACTGAAAAGTTGTACGCAAAATAAAAAAATATATATAATTTCGTTAAGCCACAGAATACGTACGCATCTGAATGTCGGAATTGAAGGAAATAACCATGTGACAAATACATCTGTATTACTGTCATTTCACAAGCAACAAAAGTCTTACTCTCGTAATAAAAATTGTCCTATTTTTCGTAATTTACTGAAATTTTTTATACCTTTTGTAAATATTCAGTTAAACTTTATATTTATTTTATTCTTTCATAAATTCATTTCGGATATCGGTGGATTAAAATCATATATGTTACTTTGTTTACGTCATCTGAATTTAATAACATAAGTTCCCACATGCTGTTTTTAAATGAAAGTTTTTAGAAAGGACTGGTCCTGTTGCGCTCTGCAATATGTAATGATTATTTACAGTGCAGATTTTGCTGATGAAACTTGCAAGGAAGGACTGCGTGTGTGTGTGTTGGTGGATAACCATATTATTTAAGAAAATGATAATAAAAATACCATAAGTAACGTTGAAAATTTATGGACTTAAACTTACCTGTAAAATTTCGAAGTTTCTTATAATGAGCCTTGGTGGATTCTGCAGAATATTTGAATAATTTGTAGAAATAAGATAGTACTTTAAATACCTCACAGTTATACCTTATTTTTTTCGCAAATTAAAAATATATTATCTTAGAGTAAACTAGCGAAAAATAAATCTTCATTATTAACAACTTACAAATGTACAATTTGTCGCAAATAATAAACTTTTCAATGTATCTCAAAATATCTCCAGTGCTGCAAATTGTAGTAATCGATAAACGAATCTGCATCTACATTTATTTACGTCTCACAAAAAACGATTTGAGAAAGGATTCAGATTTCCTTAAATTTAATACTGTGTACGAATGAATCTAAACAGCACGCTTTATTTATTGATTTATTGAATCTATAACAAGTATTTTACAATAAGTTTCTTCATTTGCATATTGATAAACGCCTGAATTGGATGAAACTGATTTTCCAAATTCGGTAATTTATTTGGTGCACTTTATGAATTTAGTTTAAAAGAATTAATCCCGCTTTGATTTGACTCAAAGGATTACAAATTTGTAGTCGAAAATGTCTTACATTCTCAATCAGTTATTTCTGATGGAGAATGCAATTTGTTGACAAAAACAATTGCATTCCATGGTAAATGCATTCGAATGAGAATGTGCCTTTTCAACGAACGTTTATTAATTTTTCTCGGGTAATTAGATTCTTGTTTACATTAGAAAACAAAACAGAAACAAAGAACGCATCGCCCTTCGATTGTTTCCTGTCCATAACAAATAACGTAGAGTTTCGATGGGGTTCTTTGCCTTACAAAAGACCCAATTTATTCTACAAAAGAATGTTTCAAAACTGTGATTTCAGCAAAAGAAATAATTCATTTCGAGTCACTCATACGAAATTTTAGAATTTACCACCCCCATTGAGAATTGATATTTTCAACGATGACCTGCATTGAAATTAACTTGGAAATGTATAGCAAAATATATTCACAGTCAGCTTGAACACTATGTGTATGCACCGTATACACAGAACAGTTTCTAATGTATCATGTTTTCAAAATATTAGCTTCAATGTTTACATTTTTTAACATTTCTCAATTTGTACGTAATTTCTGGTGAATTACATTGGCTCACTTTAACCACAGTGAAAGGCACATTATCGAAACGCATTTCAGTATTACGTAAAGCTCATGTAACATATTCTACTAAAACTCTCACATCATCTACCAAATTGCACGGTGCCACGCCCCAGAAACCAATAAATGTAATAGCCAGAAGGGAAACTATAATTCCAAACAAGTTTAGCTATAATTTTGGGAGCTACGAAGCCAGAATTTTAAGCAAATTAAAAAATGACACAGCAAATAAAAGAAAATTATAGATGACGTGGAATTATTTTTTATTCTTCTCTTTAAATTTCACGTTTCCTCAAATTTTATTTCGATACGTCGGTATAAACTGAAAAGATGAGAAATGTAGAAGAGCTAATGTAACACCTGTTCATTGTTACACTGACTGATAGAAATAGAACTTCGTAAGTATAGCATTTCTTCTTCAACAAATGATGTCTTTCTCCTAGTCTCACCAATAATTTATTATAATATTTTAATTGGGTACGGATATCTTTTCTCACAGTTGTTTAAACAGACACTTTTCGAACACAGTGCTGCAAATGCTGCAAATTGTAATAATCGAAAAACGAAACTGCATCTACATTCATTTAAGTCTAATAAAAATTGGCATTTCAGAAAGGATTCAATTTTCCTTAAATTTAATAATGTGTATGAACGAATCTTAACACAACGCTTTATTTATTGATTTATTGAAACTATATCGAGTATTTTAAATTACTTTTCTTAATTTTTACATTCACAAACTACTGAAATGGATGAATCTCATTTTCCAAATTTGGTAATTTATTTGGTGCGTTTTATGAATTTAGCTTAATTGAATTAATACCACTTGGTTTTGAGTCAACAGATAACAAATTTGTAGCAGAAAACATATTTCTGATCGAAAATGCAATATGTTGCCGAAACAAATTGCATTCCAGATTAGATGCATTCGATTGAGAATGAGTTTTTCGACGGAAAGTTTGTTAACTTTTGTCGTGCATTTAGATTTATGTTTATATTAGAAAGCAAAACAGAAGCAAAAATCGTATCGCCCTTTTATTGTTTCCTGTCCATAACATATTACGTAGAGTTTCGATGCGGTTCTTGGACTTACAAAAGGCCCAATTTGCTCTACAAAAGAAGGCTTCAATTCTGTGGTTTCAGCAAAAAAATAATTCATTTCGAGTCTCTCATATGGAATTTTAGAGTTTACCACCGCCATTGAGAATTAATATTTTCAACGATGAACTGCATTGGAATTAACTAGGAAATATATAACAAAATATATTCATAATCAGAATTTACGCAATACATATGCACTGTATACACAGAATATTTCCTAATATATCATGTTTTCAAAACATTAGCTTCCATGTTTACATTTTTTTAACATTCCTCTATTTGTACCTAATTTCTGGTGAATTAAATTGGCTCACTTTAACCAAAGTGAAAGGCATATAATCGAAACACATTTCAGTATTACGTACAGCTCAAGTAACCTATTCTACTACAACTCTCACACAATCTACCAAATAGCACGGTGCCACGCCCCATAAGCAATAAATGTAATAGACAGAAGAGAACCTATAATTCCAAACAAGTTTACCTCCCAGTTTGGGAGATACGAAAGCAGCATTTTAAGCAAATTAATAAAATGACACAATACACAATAAAAAATTATAAATGATGTTGGATTAACTTTAATTCTTCTCTTTAAATTTCACTTTTTCTCAATTTCTGTTTCGATACATGGGTGTAAAGTAAAAAGATAAGAAATGAAGAAGAGCTAATGTAACACCTCTTCATTATTAAACTGACTGATAGAAATAGAACTTCATAGATATAACTTTTCTTCTTCAACAAATGATGTCTTTCTCCTAATCTCACCAATAAATTATTATAATATTTTAATTAGATCCAGATTTCTTTTTTCCCATTTGTTTAAACAAACACCGTTCGAACACAGAGCGTTGTGTAAGCGAAAGAAATGATAAAATGCTTATCTTTATAACCATAAACCCAAAAAATAACCACCAAGGCTAAACACAAGAACGAAAGACAGATGCCTGAAATTTGCTTATATTTTTCTATCTACCCGCAACATTAAAATATCGGAATTAAACCGATTGTTACGACGCAGTGACACTGTGTACATTCAAGTGTTTACCTTCTTACTGCAGTAAGAGTGGTGGCAATGTTAACCTTTTGGCGCCGGAATTATTTTTTTAAATTTTAGCACATTCTGTATATAAAATGTGAATAATACGGGAACCACATTCGTTAGATTTATGAAACAAACTGCATTTTGAAGAAGAAAAACGGGGAGTATATACCATTTTTAAATTATTCTGTACCTGTATTTGTTGAATAAATATATAAAATCAACATTTAGAGGTTAGCAGTGCGGTACGACCACTATATTCGACGTTACGCGTCAAAAGGTTAATATCGAACTGCACATTGACTGATCGACATCACACCAAGAGCCCCCGCCCCTCCCTCCTTCCCCCTAAAACTGTGCCTTACAAATCCATCATAAAAAGTATATTCCATTTCATGTTCAGCAACTAATGGCATCACATTACTATTGTTTTCGATTCTTTGCTCATCAAAGTTTCAATGTATAAACTTAACAAATAAGAATCGTTATTAGAAGTATATCTCAGTTTGGTACACAGTTAGATACGTCTCGGTTTAACCCACTGCCTTCATCTACGTATTCTGAAATTGGTGTTTAAGCGAACAGTGCAAGGAAGTTTAGCTCCAAACCCCCTGACAGCCTGGATATATTCCTATTGCTAACACTTTCACAAATTGTAGACAAGTGACTTTAAATTAACACTTTTCTCTATCCGTTTGTCCGCCTGTCCTTCTGTCTGTTCCTGGCAACAAATCGTCTCCCACCGGAAGGATATCCATGATATTTTATATAGCTGTATTCTTTGAATAGCTGTCGAGAATGTTACAGTTTCATTAAATATAACAATAAAATCATGCAATTTATATAAAAATTTTATTATATATATCTGTTCTTCATGGAATGAGAAAATGATCAGATATATTCATAGAGAAATTAATGACATATAATTCAAATTCAATAATTTATTTTCAGAAAATAAGTGATGCTTACGAGATTATGTGCAATGTTTTATTATGGCCAGACAAGCCACAGGTAACGGTATGGAACAGGCGCCCTTCTTGCTGTATGTCGGTCTGTATGTGTCCAATTGAGTGTGTCTCATTGTATGGTTTAATAGAGCGTCTCTATTTGTGTTATGGTGTAACTCAAAAAAGAGGCTTCGTATAACTAAAATTGACTGATAAAGAATTTAAACTTTTTTAATTATTGAAAGAAAATTCTATAGTTTCCTGCATATCTAATTTTCAAAACAAATTCTTTTTCTATAAACGATTAACTTAATATTTTGCTTTCACTTTAAATATTTAATTGGAAGTTTCTTCTTATTTGACAACAGGTTATCTGCCATGAAACTCCCAAATTTTTATCTAAAGGTAACATGTACATAAACACTATAATTAATTTGTATTAGACTATCATAAAAGAAAAAAACAGATTTCAAAATGTGATACCAGCTTACACATACATGAATGCTAGACCATCTTATTCAAAAGTGAAATTTTACAAAACAAATATTGTTGTGTAATTAGTGTCTTGCGTTTTGTTCTGTTACATTTTCCATTCCTTTCGGTTCAGAAACTTGTGTAGCGTTATTGTGGGCACTGGTGTAGTGCAGCCAGTAGATATGTTAGGTTTTGAGGTTTCAGGTACTCATTTTGTAGAATGTTATGTGCTTACAGTGTTGTGGGATGTGACGTAGCTCACCTCTGTAGGTTGGGCAGTAAAGCGTTCTGGATGTAAATACTGCCTCTAAATTCAGAGATTCAGTTTTTATTTTCGAATACAAAACGCTGGTAATGAAACTGAAATCAACTTAACGATATGTTCTAATGTGAAATTAAGCTTTATTTATTATAAAACAGAGAAACTTTGAAGTAAAATTTCTTCTTGTGTGGTACATGTCAGGCACAAAATTTCAAACAATCTATACATAAATGAAATGCGTAGCTGTCTAAATACAAGTGAATATTTATTAAATTTTTATATAAAGTTACATGAAGAAGACAAAAACTACGGATTTTTATGTCGTAAATTTATATAGGATTTATTTAATAATTTTATTACGTTCATTTTTTTAAATATTCGGAAGTTTCTCGTAAGTAAAATTACAATGTCTGTGTTTGTTGTTTTAGGTTTGATAAACGGAAGAAAAGTTGTGATCTTTAGTATATATGTTGATCAATCAAACATAGAGTTTTGATTATAATTTAATTCATTAATACAACTGACACAAAACGCAATATAACTAGAAATGATCTGAGAAGTTCTTACAAGGAACACAGAACACATCGATGTTATCCTAACATTGAAACTACGACCTGCACAACAGCTACAATAATAAAACATTTACAGGCCTTTTCTCAGGCATTCTAAGAAATTTACCCGAATTGGAACGCGAAATATTACCTACAGATTAATACAAATTATTAATTACGAAAAAACACCACTTTTGACAAGCTTCGATGACTGTCACTAAGAGCGTCTTTACGTACATTGCAGGGTAATACAGTCAAATATTACACAACTTCAAACGATACACAAATGATTTGTTAAAAATTGTGCTGTTATTTTCTCGATCTGTAATTGCGCGAAAAGACATTTCACTTATCAGATGTTCACTGAGTGCATAAATCTGTGTGATATCGGTGAGAACACATTGAAAACAACAATCACTCAGCTACCTGAATATCCGTATTTAACCAACTGCGAAATATGCTTGAAGGAATATTTGTGGAAAATTAGGAGGAGAAATTTTCGAATTAACAGATTCAACGAAGTGATATTTCATAACGAAAAAACTTCAATTCACACATATGTGGGTCACACGGGACTGTTTTACACGACACTTGCTAACGAGTTTAATATTTGTTTTCTACCCGCTTGTCTAAGTATAAAAGTCTATAATTTCGATGGCGAAAATATTTGAGTGAGTGAATTTTAAATCAGTTCAATTCACTCGTTACTACACCGTTAAATTTTTCTCCCACAAGTAAATTCGATCAATGTGAATAATAGAGATATTAAATACCTTGTGAAAGGAACTTAAATTCTTCATTTTGTGTTTGAGCTAAGAAGTGAACTAGAAACGAATTGGCCATTTTTCATTCCTACGCTCTAAACGCATAGCTAGTTTACTGGCTGGCAGCTGGAAAATGAACTCACTGGCGAGTTTTGAGGGAAATTTTATTGTGAAGACGTCACCATAATTCAAAAATACATAGCAGACTACAGTTTATTACCTTCAAATTCTTTTATTTAATAAGCGATTTTACAATGCGTCGATCATAAAACAGAAGGTGCTTGGAAATCAGCCCATCAAAAGAAGATATAACGCAGGTTTCATGCGATAGAGGTTTAAGCTGTAATATCCATAAAGTGTGTGAAAGATAGCTATTTTCCGGGGAAATATTTTATTCCATTTCATGAGTAGGGAATTCCGAAATGTATGTAAATCTGCTTCAACCACACGATCAATTATTTCAGTATATCGCTACATGAGTGTGCCTCCATGAAACATTACCATGGATTGGCCATAGGTATAAAATGCGACTTCTTCCAACCTGCACAAAAATGGTTCAGAATTCTCTCCAACAACCTAACCGTTAAGGAAATTTATCCAACAATAAAAGTGACTCATTCTTCTGATAGTGTGCCCAGGCAACGGAAACCTCAAACGACGGACAGTTTACATGATTCCCTAGTATATGTAATGATTCCGTTCCGTCACTTTCCTCGAAAAATAAACTGTAATCTTGTAGACAGGCAAGTTTAATCAGAAAATTCACTATGAACAGTATCTTGCCTTTTGCGCTGTTACATTTCATTTCTTTCTGTTCAGCACCTCGTGTAGCGTTATTGTGGGCACTGGTGTAGTGCAGGCAGTAGATATGTTAGGTTTTGGGTTTTGAGGTACTCATTTTGGAGAATGTTATGTAATTACAGTGTTCTGGTATGTGACGTAGTTCAGGCCTGTAAGTTGGCCAGAAAAGCGTTCTGGATATACATGCTGCCTTTATTTGCAGAGATGCAGGAAATTGTACGTTTTTAATTTCGAAATCAAACCGTGGGTAATGAAAGAGAGAGCAACGTAACGAGAAATTTTTTGTGAAATAAAATTTTATTTAGTGTAGATAAGAGAAACATTTATAAAAAACAAACAACACTCCTTTTTGTGTGGTATGTGTCATGAAAAGTTCAAATAATCTAAACATAAATAAAATGAGTAGCTGTCTAAATACAAGTGAATATTTAGTAAGGCTTTATTTTAATTTACATGAAGAAGACATAATATAAATAATTTTTTGCTAATAATTTACACAATTATGACTTTAAATTATATTATATAGTAATGAGAAAAATTATTACGAAAAATTTCTTAAGTAAAATTATATCTGTTTTTGTTTTAAAGTTGAAAAACGGATAAAAATATCATAATTTTCAGTAACCAAATTAGTCAATCATACAGATTGTTTGATATTGATCATTTCATTCATTTATATATGATTTGAGTATTACCTGAAGACCACTAAACTGTCACGTGACTGTTATTATGTATGTCTA
>Ga0123357_10009818_pt1 | contig 12109 bp, 12 predicted proteins | sample TergutEmb28metaG_FD_89873 | JGI IMG/M metagenome (GOLD analysis project Ga0123357, IMG submission 89873) | Embiratermes neotenicus P4 segment gut microbial communities from Petit-Saut dam, French Guiana - Emb289 P4 | ecosystem: Host-associated > Arthropoda: Insects > Digestive system > Gut ...
AAGCAGGACAATCCGCAGTTGAAGAAACAGAAGTATTTGAGGCTGGGGCAGGTGTTGCTTATCAGACCGGGAAGACAGTATTTTAAATAGAGCCACGTTGTCATTCCCGAGAGTCTCTGTCGGGAATCTGCTGTGAAGGACAAAACTACAAAGGCAGATCCCAGACTACGAATTTCTGGGATGACACGACACAAATGAACAAATAAAAACCCCTGTTGGATAATTAATCCAACGGGGGGGTTTTTATTGACTTCTATCGGCTAAATACTAAATAGCAAATTTATAACCTGCACTTATTGTAAATTTTTTGAACGTAGTAAAATTCCCAGACCATGACGATGTTCCATTCATGGTAGTCCAGCTGTAAAGCGCATCAAAGAAAAGGCCAAACGGGAACTCATAACCTGCGCCTAAGCCATAATATATCCCGCCATATGAACCTGACTCAAAACTACCAGAGACATCTCCAACACTAAAGCCTATGTTCCCTTTAAAAAACACTCCCGGCGCAGATTTTATAGGACTAATTTCAATTGTCCCGTAAATAGGAACGAAGTTGATTGTGCTATTAGAGTTATATACCTGTATAAAAGATATTCCGACTCCAGGCCCGATTTTTACCATACTATCGACAGGGAATACAAATTCTGCTGAGGCGCATACTCCATGAGTGCCACTACTTTCAAAATCACTTACGCCTGAATCTAAACCAACCTTAACTTTCATTTCTGCACCTTGCGCAAAAGCCGAACCTGCCATTACCGCAATTGCGAGCGTTGCCAAGACTAACTTTTTCATTTACTCCTCCTTAAAAATAAAAAACCCGCCGGTTAAAAATCAATCGGACGGGTTTTAGTTATTGAAAAAATATAAGAATCTTCGCCTAAATAGCGAAGGTTATCTGTCTGTCTGTCTGTCTGTCTGTCTGTAATTATTTTCATGGTTTTATTTTAACCTATTAAGGCTTAATTTTCAACTTTGTTGTGTCTGTCATCCTCGAAATTTGTAATCGATGATCTGCCTTTTCATTTTATCTTCACGGCAGATTCCCGACAGAAACCTTCGGGAATGACAACTACAACCCCTCACCATCTTGCTTCGCAAGTTCCTCTCCCGCAAGAGGCGAGGATAAAAACTTCGGATTGCGGCTCGGAGGCCGCAATGACGGACACCGTACTATCTCGTCGTTCAAGGCTCTTTCGTGCGAGACAAGAAACGAAAGATTTTTGAAATATCTATTTAGGACTGTCTGAGCGGCATCCTTAAAAGTAGTTACGCCGCGAGTTCCGCAAATTGTTTTCAAAAATTTGGAGTTAGCTCTAATAAACTCGCGCGCCGGAGCCGGCGTTTTTGCTTACTTTTGTCGCCAGACAAAAGTAAGGAGGGTTTGGGAGCGCAACTCCCAAGAGTGGCTCACCTTTCTAAAGTGATGACAACTATCTCGCTTGTATTAAACGAGCGCATAGGTGGACCCCACAACCTCGTCCCCGAGGTCACATACATCACCGACCCGTTTTCCCTGTAAATCCCGTAGTTAAACTTCATAAAAAATCTTCTGGCTATTTCTATAGGCGGAATTTGCCCTGCGTGGGTGTGCCCGGAAAGTTGTAAAAATTTTATAGGAAGTTTTGACGCTATATCAAACGCTTCAGGCCTGTGGCTTAAAAAAAGTACCGGAAAGTTTCTGCACGTCCCGAATAAAGTTTGCGCGATAACCGCCTGGTTTTTGTGGTCAATATCGTTTATTCCTGCAACGTTGATTGTGTTTTTAACAAGCACGTTTTCGTTGTTTAAAACTTTTACGCCAAGACGCTCGAACATTTCGTAAAAAGACTGGAGGCCGGCATAATGGTCGTGATTTCCGGTTATCGCGTAAACGCCGTAAGGAACTTTCATTTCTTTCAGCTTTTCAAAGCCGTACTTTTTATACTTGTCGCCCTTTAGCATATCGGTGTCTATAACATCGCCGGTAATAACTATCATGTCAGGTTTTAGCTGTTCAACCTTATTGAAAATTCTGTTCATTCTGCCGGCGGAGACATAACCGCTAACGTGCAGATCCGAAAGCTGAACGATTCTCAAAGACTCCACCGGAAGATTCGGAACTTCAATTTTTACTTTTGTAATGTTAAGTATCAGCGTGTAGTTTATGAAAGACCACACAACGAGCGCCGTAGCAACTGTTATTGCCGCAACTGTGGAATAGTATCTGAAGTTTTCTAGCTTCAAAAATAGATTGGCGACATTGACGATATCGTTCAAAATAAAAACCGTTATCAGAATTCCCCAGACGCCCACAAAAACGTAGCCTACCGGAACGATAAACGAACCGCCTGTCATCTGCCGGTGCATTCCGTACAAAGCGGCAAAAGCCACTATGCCCATAAAAACAAACGCCGCGTATATCCATAACGAGTGCAAGTTTAGTCCCGCGCTTATGCGCCACGCCAAATATAAACACCCTGCAAAAAATATTACAAGCGATATTGTTAGAAACATTGCCGCGCTCCCGTTTTTCATTTTGTCTCTTTTAACTGCTTTAATAATTTTGTTCTGGCTTCAATCAGAAAATCCTGAGCCGGCTTTGAAAAGTAATCTTGATAAGACCACGGCAGCTTTACAAACTTATTCTTTTCATAAATTGTGGTGACTTCGCCATATATGCCTTTTGACAAATAAATTCTGTGGCTGAAATTTTTTGTGCTTGCCAGAATTACCGACGCCGGAGTAATGTAGCCCGGGTCTATGTTAATCCGCCTTTTGCCGGATATTGCAAAATCGTCCTCAACCGAATTTGTCCAAACTTTTATATCGGCGAGCTCGTCGGCATAAACGAGCCTGTCAAAAGAAACCCAAAAACGAGAGAGAGTCTCTCCCATTTCCGGGTTATAGTAATCGCTGAAATCCGTAAACGGCGCTTCCGCGCTTTTATAGTCTATATTTCCGAACCTGCCTTGCAGAATTTTCAAAGTTTCCTCAGAAACCTCTGCGCCGGAAGAAATTATTCCGCAAAAAAGTTTTACGCGGATTGCCGCATTTATCCTGCCCATTTCGTCCTCTTTCATTTTCAACTTCATTGTTGTAAAATATAACAGATTTTACAAAATAATGACCGCGGAGGAAATCATGAGAAAGTTTTTATTTGCTTTGCTTTTGCCGCTTATTTTAACGTCCGCGGTTTTTACCGCAGGCAAAGCTTTTGCCGCCGACAAATTCACCGAGGGCATCGACTATACGGTGTCGTTTGACGTAAACGAGACAAGCAAGCCCGCGGTTCTTCACGTAAACTTCACGGCAATAGTTCCAGAAAACTCCGAAGCAGAGTCGGTGCTTAGGAAAAAACTCGTTTTTTTCGGGAAGAAACAGAATAAAAACGTCATAGGGTCCGTTTGGTATCCAGAGAATAACGCCCAGTCAAAAGTAAAATTCAAAGACGGCGTAAGCTCTTTGGTATGGATTTCAAAAAGCGGCAGAATAGTGCCTTTCCCGGAATACATCAACATGCTTAAAAACAATAAAATTATCGACCGAGATAAAGCTATTGCAAAACAGAGAGAAGCGCAGCAGTCGGCGCAAGACACTCAAATATATCAGGAAGGGAACCAGGGAATAGACCAATGACGGAAGAAACTCAAGAACCTAAGCAGACAAAGCAAATAATTTTCAGATGGGCGGTATTGGTTGCGGCGGCGCTGGCGGCGTTAATCGTCATACAGCTGGCCGTCGTTTTTGTATTTTCAATGGCGTATCGCTCGACGCCCGTCATAAAAGCGCCTGCGTTTTCGGCGGAACAGCTTCTGCGCGACCCGCAGGCAAGAATGATTTACCTTGCGCCGAGAACCGTCGGCGTCCAATTTTTCGTATACAAAGTAAAAGCAAAAGACAATCTTTGGAAAATCGCTTCGCGCTATCACTATTCCGTGCACACCATAATAGGATGCAATCCACAGTTTACGACTTATGACGTATATACGAATGAAAAAATTCTGATTCCCTCCGAGGGCGGAACGCTGCACCCCGTGCAAAAAGGCGACACCTGGAATAAGATTGCCGAGAAATACGACATTTCGCCGGAAGTTTTAAAGTTTGCAAATTACGGCGTCGCGTCTTTCGGGCCGGGCGATTATATTTTTGTTCCCGGAAGAAAACCGGCCGTCGATTTAATGAACGAAGAAATGCAGGAAAAATACGCGTTGCGTTCCTTGTTTGTATCGCCCCTTGGCGGAAGGCTATCAAGCCCGTTCGGAATGAGAAGGCACCCGATAACCGGACAGGTAAGTTTGCACGGCGGAATAGACATAGCCGTTCCCATAGGAACCCCGGTAGGCGCCGCGGCAGACGGCGTGGTTATAGTCGCAAGCCATGACGTAGGCCATTACGGAACCGCGGTTTTCATAGACCATCAGAACGGATATATCACCCACTACGGGCATCTTTCTGTGATACTCGTGCACGTCGGACAGAAAGTCAAAGCGCACCAAATCATAGCCAAAAGCGGAGCCACAGGAAGAGTTACCGGCCCGCATCTTCATTTCACCGTAAAAAAAGGCGACAGATTTATTGACCCTTTGAAGTTTTTATGGTGATTTCCGGACAGGACAATTCATAACACGCATGATAAACTCGATTAAAAATTCCGCGGTTTTTAGAAACAAATCCGCGGCTATAGTCATATCCGCCAGGGCGATGTCGGCGTTTGCATACCAGATGCTCGCCGTGGCGATAGGCTGGCAGATATACGCTCTCACGAAATCCACTTTTTATTTAGGCCTCGTAGGATTACTCCAATTCATTCCGATGTTTCTTTTGATAATTCCCTCGGGGCACATGGCCGACAGGTTCAATCGCAAAATGATTATTGCTTTCAGCCAAATTGTAGAAGCCGCGGCGGTTTTTGTTCTTGCCTACGGCAGCCACCACGGTTGGGTTACCAAGGAAAGTATTTTGGCGCTTGCCTTTCTTTTCGGGGCTACAAACGCTTTGCAGGGCCCGTCGACAATATCGCTTTTGCCGAATGTCGTTCACCCTAAAACTTTTCCAAAAGCCGTGGCGCTTTCGACGTCGGCTTTCCAGTTCGCCGTAATCTTGGGGCCCGCTTTCGGCGGCATATTTTACGCGCTTGGCGTAGGCGTCGTGTATTCGATAATCGGCGGACTGCTCGCAGTAACCGCGACGATGATTCTTTTCGTCAAAACGCTTACGAAAACGATAAAAAATAAATCGAACAGCATAAAAGAACTTTTTGCCGGCGTATCGTTTATAAGAAGCAAGAATGCGATACTCGGCGCTATTTCACTTGACCTTTTTGCCGTGCTGCTCGGCGGAGCCACAGCGCTGCTTCCCGTTTACGCAAGCACTATTTTAAAAGTCGGGCCGTCAGGTCTCGGGCTGCTGCGCAGCGCGCCTGCGGCGGGCGCATTAATAGTTTCAGCATACCTTGCGAGAAAACCGCTAAAAGCAAAAGTCGGGCATAAAATGTTTGGCGCCGTTATGGTTTTCGGAATGGCTACGTTGGTTTTCGCCGTATCGAAATCTTTTTTTCTCTCGCTTGCCGCGCTGTTTGTTTTGGGAGCTTCGGACGTCGTAAGCGTTGTTATCAGACAAACTTTCGTTCAGACGGAAACGCCCGATAGGCTGAGAGGGCGAGTAACCAGCGTAAACCAGCTTTTTATAGGGACGTCTAACCAGCTCGGCGAGTTTGAATCGGGAGTTCTTTCTTCTCTTATAGGCTCCGTGGTAGGCGCTGTTGTGCTCGGAGGCTTCGGAACGATAGTCGTAGCATTAACGTGGATGAAACTTTTCCCGTCGCTTTTGCATTTGAACAAATTTAAAAGCTCGGAAGAGATACAAAAACTAAACGCTGAGCAGGCGATAATCGGCATAAATGAAAATCTATAAGCTACTTATCTTGTCATTCCCGAGGGTCTCTATCGGGAATCTGCTGTAAAGACAAAACGGCAAAAGCAGATCCCAGATTACAAATTTCTGGGATGACAGACACAACAAAAATAAACAAAGTTTTTAGGAAATCTTTAACATTCTTTCGATAGGAGTGTACGCACGAAGGCGGATATCTTCCGGAACTGTGACAATATTTGTCTCGTTAGATAACACATCTAGAAGTTTGGCAAGCGTATTTTTTTTCATATTTGGGCATACCGCAAAAGTCGAAACCGGATAGAATTTTTTATCCGGGTTTTCTTTTTCCAGCTTATATAAAATTCCCGTTTCGGTGCCGATTATAAACTCTTTTTCCTTACTGCCGGCGACAAATTTGCACATCTGGCCCGTGGACATGGCAAAGTCGGCAAGAGCGACCGTTTCAGGACGGCATTCGGGATGCACTAAAACCACCGCTTTCGGATGAGCTTTTTTGGCTTCCAAAATATGTTCGGGAAGCATAAGGTTATTGTGCGTCGGGCAAAAACCGTTCCAGATAATCAATTCTTTGCCGGAATTCTGTTGAACATAGCTTCCCAAATTTCTGTCCGGAACAAAAATAATATTTTTGGCGTCAATGCTTTTTACCACGTTTAACGCATTAGACGACGTGCAGCATATATCGCATTCTGCTTTTACCGCAGCGGAAGTGTTTACGTAAGCCACCACGACCGGATTTTCGTATTTCGATTTCATTTCTTGCAACGCTTTAGGCGTAACCATATCCGCCATCGGGCATCCGGCGTTAACGTCCGGAATCAAAACTTTTTTATTGGGGCTTAAAATCGCCGCGGTCTCAGCCATAAAATGAACGCCGCAAAAAACTATTATGTCGGCATCCGTCGCCGCAGCCTTGCGGCTTAAATCCAAAGAGTCGCCGACAAAATCCGCGACGTCCTGAATTTCAGGAAGCTCGTATATGTGCGCCAGAATTACGGCGTTCTTTTCTTTTTTAAGCTTGTTTATTCTTTCGTTTATTTCATTCATTGCAGTTTTTCCAACTTCTTCATTTTGTTTATTGAGATATCGCTGAGCGTGCTTATCTTATCGAAAAGTTTCATTTTAAAAGTCCCGGGGCCTTCGGAAGTTTTGTCCGCGTTTTCCGCGGCTATTTCAAAACACACGAGTCCCGCTATCGCCGCAACCAAATAATTTTTTTCGACTGCGCAAAACGTGCCGATGACCGAGCCTGCCATACAGCCCGTCCCGACAATCTCCGCCATCATGTGCGTTCCATTTTTTATGATGAAAACGTCTCCGCCGTTTGTGACTATGTCTTCTTTGCCGGTAACCGCGATTACGCACTCTCTTTCCAAGGCAAACTTTTTGGCTATATCAATCATATTACCGCTGACGCTCCCGCTGTCTACGCCTTTCGTGGAAACGTTTATCCCGGCGGCGCTCGCAATTTCGGAAGCGTTGCCTTTTATGACGGCTATCTTATATTTGAGCAGCTCTTTGACTTTTTGATTTCTGTATGCCGTGGCTCCCGCTCCGACAACGTCTAAAACTATCGGAATACCTTTTTTGTTCGCGGCTTCCATGGCGATTTTCATCGCCTCTACCGTCGAATTGTTTAATGTTCCTATGTTTATGACGACGGCTTTGGCTATGGAAGCCATATCCGCGGCCTCTTCCGGAGCATGCGCCATGACTGGCGAACCGCCGAAACATTTGACGATGTTGGCGCAGTCTGAAATTGTCACCCAGTTTGTAATGTGGTGAACCAAAGGCTGTTCGCTTCTTACTTTTTCCAACGCTTCAAAAATTTGGTCCATTGTTTTCTCCGGGTATATGCAAAATATTTGTGTCGTTAAAGGCTTTAATATTTGAGGCGAAACGAGGAATCCGCAATAACAATAACACTGCCGTGTCTTTAACGCGAAGTGACAAAAGAAGTTGTTATTCTTATCTTTTGTCATTCCCGAGTGCTGTAATCGGGAATCCATTTTAAAAACTTGGATCCCTCCCCGACTACAGATCTCGGGGACAGGCTGCTGTGGAATAACATCTTTCAAATAACCTTCGGGGATGACAGACTTAAAAGATGCATAAACTCAAAAGACAAGCGCTACTTTGAGATTACGAAGACAGCGGTTTGCGCGAATAAATTAGGAAAGGATTTCACTTCTTTATTTGCGGTAAAAAAGAACTCGTTAAGAATCTTATATTTTTTCTCGCGGCAGAATTTATGAAAATCTTTCACGCTCAAAAATCTTAAGTTCGGAGTATTATACCACTCATACGGAAGGTTCTTCGTTACCGGAGAATGGCCGAAGAACAAATCTTTTCTCGCTTTGTAATAAGCGAAGTTCGGAAAACCTATTATAACTTTGCCCGCAAGCCTGAAACTCTCTTCTATAACACTGTCGACTTTCTTTATCTGCTGCATGCTGTTGTAAAGTATGACGTAATCGAAGCTTTTGTCCGGATACGCTTCTATTCCGCCTTCGATATCCGAATGGAAAACAGTCAGCCCTTTCTCGACGCAAGCGTAAATGGCTTTCTCGTCTATTTCGATGCCCTGGGCGTTTATATTTTTGGTTTTTATCAGGTAATCCAAAAGGTCGCCGTCACCGCAGCCCAAATCAAGGATTTTGGAACCGGAGCTCACCACGGACGCTATTTTTTCGTATTCGAGCGGCGTTTTTTTAATTGTTTCAGCCATTGTTAGCTTCCTTATAAACCCTGTTCAAAAAAGATTTCACGAGCTTAGTCTCGTCGTCGACTTCCAAGAGAAACGCGTCGTGTCCGTAAGTTGATTTTATTTCTATGTAGGTCGCGTCAAAACCTTTCAGCTTTAACTGTTTTACGATATCTTCGGACTGGTAAGACGGGTACAGCCAGTCGGAAGCGAACGATATCACCAGAAACTTCAAATTTTTATTTTTGGATTCTTTGACGAATTTTTTTCCGGAAACATCGAAAAGGTCCATCGCCTTGGTTATGTAGAGATATGAGTTGGCGTCAAACCTTCTCGTAAAAGAATCGCCTCTGTATTTCAAATATCCTTCCACTTCGAACTCCGCGGCAAAACCGGAAGAATCTTTTTTCGTCTTACGATTGCGCGAAAACTTTTCTTCCATCGACTTGTCGCTCATGTAAGTTATGTGGCCTATCATGCGAGCTACCGCCAGCCCTCTGTCCGGCTGATTTTTTTTGCCGTAGTAGTCGCCTTTATTCCATTCGGCGTCGGCCATAATGGACTGCCTTGCCACTTCGTTAAAAGCTATCTGCTGGGGCGAATGTTTCATGGTCGTGGCTATCGGTATCGCCGAACAAATGCTTTCGGGATAAGCGACCGACCACTGCAAAACCTGCATGCCGCCCATCGAGCCGCCGGCGACGGAAAGCAATTTTTTTATGCCGAGAAAATCTATGAGTTTTTTCTGCGCGGCCACAATGTCCGCAACGGTAACGACTGGAAAATCGAGAGCGTATGGCTTTCCCGTTTCGGGATTTATCGAAGCCGGGCCGGTGCTTCCGGCGCAGCCGCCCAAAATGTTAGCGCAAACGACAAAGTATTTGTCAGTGTCGAAAGCTTTTCCGGAGCCTATCATATTGTCCCACCAGCCGGGCTTATCGGAATCTTTATGATATCCCGCGGCGTGCGCGTCGCCGGTAAAAGCGTGCGCTATATAAATAGCGTTGCTTCTGCTTTCGTTCAAAGCGCCGTAAGTTTCATAGGCTATTGAAACGTTTTTAAGCTCTTTCGAAGACTCCAAAACGAGCTTCTCGATATTAAAATATTTTGTTTGAGAGTAAATTTTATCCATGGCTAATTATACCAAAATTATTCAGTCCTCATTTTTAATTTTTTGCTTTACGAAATCTTTTATCAGCTCGACGGTCTTATCCGTTCCCAAAGCGGAAGAGTTTACGCATAAGTCGTAAGAGTCGGCGTGCCCCCAAAGTTTTCCGGTGTAATGGTTGTAGTATCTTCTGCGTTCTTTGTCGTTGCGTTCCATTTCTTTCATTGCCTGCACTTCGTTTAAGTTTGCGTATTTGCAAATGCGCTCTATACGGTCGGCTTCGTCGGCGCATATAAAAACGCTGACAAGCCTCGTATGCATTCGCAAAACGTAGTCGGCGGCTCGGCCTACGAAAACGGCCGAATCTTTCCGCGCGAGTCCCCTGATTATATCGCTTTGAATTTTAAAAACGGACTCGTTGAGCATAAGGCTGTCGTTTACGTTTTCGTATCCGAAAATTGTCGCAGCGACCGCCGAAAGGTTTCCAAGCAGCCACCAATGTTTTTTATCGCCGCCTTCGTTGAAGAACTCTTCTCCGACTCCGCTTTTTTGGGAAGCTATCTGTATGAGCTCTTTATCGTAAAAGGATACGCCTAAATCTTCGGAAAGCTTCTTTCCGATAAAGCGTCCTCCGCTGCCGTACTGCCTTGCGATTGTTATCGCGAACTTAGCACACATTGTTTGCCTCCGTCGGCGGCGCCGCGGGCTGCGTCAAGGACGCCATGGTTTTCATTTTTTTAAGCTGCATGCGAATCAAGAGCACGCACAAAATAAAAGATATGAAATCCGCTATAGGCATGCTTCCGAAAACGCCGTTGACTCCGAGATAATGCGGAAGAATAAGGATAAGCGGTATCAAGAAAAGCACCTGTCTTGTAACCGACAGCACAATGCTTACGTAAGCTTTTCCGATGCTCTGAAAAAAAGATGAAGCCACAATTTGTACCGCGGCAAAAGAGACGCATAAAAATACGATTCTTAAACCCGTCGCCGCAATGTTCACAAGCTCTGCGTCAGTGGTAAACAGCGACGCCACGCTATGCGGGAAGAGCTGCACTATCACGAAGCCTGTTGTCATTACGCAAACCGCAAAGAACATGGCTTTTTTCAAAACTTCGCTGACGCGCCCGTAAAGTTTCGCGCCGTAATTGTAGCCGGCTATCGGCTGCATTCCCTGGTTGATGCCGAAAATTATCATTACAAAAAGCGTTACGGTGCGGTTTATTATTCCGTAAGCGCCGATGGCCAAATCTCCGCCGTGAAAAGAAAGCTGTTTGTTTATCAGTATCACGACCACGCACGCCGCAGAGTTCAAAAGAAACGGCGCAAGGCCGATAGAAAATATTCCTTCCACTACCGACGCTTTCAATTTATAAATTCCGCGGTGAAAGTGAATGAAATTATTTTTGTTGGCGAAAAAATAAAACTGCCAAGCAAGAACCGTAAATTGCGATATTACCGTTGCCGACGCGCTGCCTCTTATTCCCCAGTGAAACCCAAAAATAAAAAGCGGGTTTAAAATTAAGTTCATGCCTACGGTAATTATCGTGGCATACATCGACTCTCTCGGGTGCCCCGACGCGCGCATGAGAGAGTTAAGCCCCATGAACATCTGCATTATTATGTTTCCGGACATTATGATAACCATGAAATCATAAGCGTACGGGAGAATTGTCTCGCTTGCTCCGAAAAACATTAGCAAGGGCTTTAAAAAAATTAAAATAGGAACCGTAAGGCAGACGGCTAAAACTATATTTAAAGTTACCACGTTTCCTAAAATATAGTTTGCTGCGGAATAATCTTTTTGCCCGAGCCTGAGCGACAATAGCGCAGCGCCGCCGACCCCTACAAGCGCGCCGAACGCGGCTATTAAATTCATTATCGGAAATGTTATGGCAAGACCCGAAAGCGCCAAATGCCCGACGCCGTGGCCGATAAAAATGCTGTCGGTTATGTTATAAATCGAAGCGGCTATCATTGCGATGATAGCCGGTATCGCGTATTGAGCGAGTAATTTCCCGATTGGCGCTGTGCCTAATGTTAATGGGGCGCCGCCTCTTACTGTTGCCATAATTCCTCTTGTCATTGGGACTGCGTCCCAAACTGCCATTGGGGAGTGCCTCCCCAAACCCGCCTTACTTTTTCACGAGCGAAAAAGTAAGCAAAACGCCCGTCGCTGACACGCATTCACTTCAAAACTTCACGGGCAATTTTTATAAACTCGCATGCCTTGCATGCTCAAACACATAAAAATTAAACACACCCATTGAAGGATTGGGTGCTCACATCTCGCACCCGCCGCAAGCTTGTGCTCCTTATTCGTCGCACTGCGGCTGTTCACAAGATGCGTGAGGCGACAAGACACGGCATAACTTATTTTTCAAAAATCTTCCGTATTTGTCTCGCGCAAAGGAGCC
>Ga0123357_10009819_pt1 | contig 12109 bp, 9 predicted proteins | sample TergutEmb28metaG_FD_89873 | JGI IMG/M metagenome (GOLD analysis project Ga0123357, IMG submission 89873) | Embiratermes neotenicus P4 segment gut microbial communities from Petit-Saut dam, French Guiana - Emb289 P4 | ecosystem: Host-associated > Arthropoda: Insects > Digestive system > Gut ...
CCGAAACGTCGGTACTGATCTCCAAGTCTAAATTACATCGCATCCTAAGACGCTGATATCTTAAAAAATGCCAGCAACTTCGGGTTAGTCATGAAAGTATGAGTAGAAAAATTTCTGGAATTTCGCTCTTTATTGGTCAGTGGAAATATATCACCACTCTACCTCCCAAAACGGCGATTATAAATACAAAACTTTTCCCGCTGTTGAAGAAATAAAATGAAATCCTCTGGAAAATAAGCTGATCTAAAACGAATTAAATACATGTGAAACCTTATGTATTGAATCACTTGAAGAGAAACTTCGTTATTTATGTAGTGCACCTAATACTTTGGTAAGAGTGAAATGTACAGACATTAATGTATATCTGAACATAGAGCTGTAATATGGAAGTAAAGGAATACATACAGAACTATGATGAGGGGATCTCCTGATAAATGTCAATTTGGAAGACCGGGAAACAGATGAGAGAATAACATTAAGATTTTTTTCTAGGATGATAAAGTAGTTGATCTAATGTCATAAAACTGACTTATAATCTTTTCTAATGTTATTAGATGTGCTGAAACATTTCATTAGTTAGTTAATTAGCCGATGAGCTAATTAGTTTATCTAAACAGATGTATCTTTGCTATATAATACCAATAACTTGCAGAATAGCTCCGTAATTTTATCCTTGGTACAGTAAAATATGAGGATAAATTAGTCCCTGTGCGCACCATGAAAGTATTTGGAGGTGTGGAGGTACAGCTCCACACATTTTTAAAATTGGCATTGGATGGATCCATAGAAAGGAATCTACTAAACGTGCATTCAGAAATCTGTACATTAATTACACACTAAACCTGATACGGGAATGTTTAAATTTCTTCATACATAAAAGAGGCAGACTGATACAGCAAAACCACAGCAGCAGCTGTACTCTGAAAATATACACAGCTTTCGTTGCAGCTCACCTGTGTTTAGGAGAAATGCCAGAAGAAGGAACTGCCACAGAGATGGTGACTGTAGCACCGACAATGTTGCTGATCCAATGTGCGACATTTTTCTTTTCCTGCACTGCGAAATGCAATATCCACACGAAACAAACGACAACATAAAAACAAAAACCACCGTCTACACCGCAGTATTATTCACATCACCTTCACAACTGTCCGGCAGCACTGGTCACTAACTTGATGATGTGTCACCAGCGTTAACTTCAGTCAGTCAAACTGGGGGGAGCAACACACCCTCCTATTAACCATACCTGAATCATCAGGCCACACAGCACGCATAACAGCTAGGGTGGGGGTAAATGACCACAATGCAGTACAGATCCTTACCACTCATTAGGGTGCTGACTCATTTGCAGAAGGAAAGACACGGGCGGTTTGTAGGATGTAAAACATGGGGTACCTGTGTGAGAATAATGGCCGGCGACTGTTCGTTCACTGATCACGCAGGATAAGGGTTCATTCAATATTAGTTCGTGTACCGCACTGCGTGACCTGATTGGTTTTCTTGCTACCACTAGCTAAATGAAATGTTTGTATTATCAAATTCTGTTACAATGAATCATCGGCTAATTCTAAATACCTCATATTCCTACTCGGTCCTTATATTCGTTTGTTCCCACTGCAAAAACTTCAAAAAATTTGTTACATATGTCGCTGCACTATAATTTCAACAGTTCTTCCACAAATGAAATGGCGATATTTAATTTAACGTGGAATTTAATATAGAAACCTCAAAGAAATACTATTCATATAAATTCGACACATTCAATTTACATTACTGAGATACCAACATTGCCTGTGTTATGCCAAGTTAAAATATTCTACCCACAAATATATATTCGCACTTTGTGGTTTACTTTCATTCAGTCACATTTAATATAAACCGGCGAATTCCAACGGTAATTTTCACACACACTTCGAACGTAAACTGCAGTTAGTATTATCCTACTAAAACGTAAATTGTTAACCCCAATTGTAAATTCAGTTAATTTACTTCACTTGCGGCGACACTGTTGGTTTATTTTATGAAGGTTTTAAGTAAACACTGAACTTGTTTACTTACTAATAAAGGTATATAAATTCATCCACACACTATAACATTACACCGAAGAACTACAGCTCTAATTGCAGGTTTCTTCAACTTCTACCCTCATTATAAGGAGTTAACATAGCAGTAACGGTTGCTTGGTATCGTCCAACGCAGGTAAGTCACGTCACCAGACCACACACTTCCCTGCGGCTACTCGTTCCGAACAATTCGCTACACCTGCTTCACTGTACACAGCTACCATCTGAGTCTCACTGCTTATCCGTCTGACATCCACCGTACACGCCTGACGGATACCTCCCCATCCACTCGACTATGACGTCATTTTCCTTGAGGGAACTCAAGTGTGTCAAACACAGTTGTACAACTGCTACACGTCTTGTTATTTGAATTGGGCTCCAGACTATATTCCGAGCTTTGTATAATGGGACTTTTTTTGTACAGTGTGATATAATTACGACAGTGTCTAGCGTAGAGGAGAAGCCTCTCCCCACTTTGTTCTTCCGCTCAATCCAACCGCCAGCAGCGCCCAACAACGCACCAACCGTTACACTGTTGTTACAGCAGCGCGGCTGATTACCCGGCAGAGACAGCTATACGGTCCAGCGATAACAACTCGCTCGCCAATTTGAGCCGACTGCAGTACTTTCAAGTTGGAACGCTTCGCACCGTCGCGGCGCTACGATCGTTGGGGCACGACGCATGCCGACCAACGACGTCCACGCCAAAAGCAAACCCTAAAATTCTTCTCCCTCCCCGTATCCATTCTACCTCTCCTCTTCCATTTCATCCCCACTTATACCTTAGATACAAAAGCATACGTGTGGATCTGGTGGTGACTGAAGTGAAGCTTTTGCTGATAATTTTCGCTTCAGCAACTAAGCATATCAGTAGACCAAGCAGGTGATTTGGGAATATGCCAAGCACGAAATGCTGACACAAAAGTACTAAGAACATATAAAGAAAATAAATCCTGGAATGGAAAAAGTTACTCGTCGAGATTCCCAGTTACTTGGAACGTGCATTTTCTTAAAAGAGAAGAAAGCAAAAGATAAAAGAAGACAAGAGAAGAGGATGTTTACACTGCATTTACATCCTCTAGTCACAAGCATCTCGTTTTACTCGGAGTTCGTGTAAGTGGTCAAATGTAACGTCCAGCATTTTACTCAAAATCATCGGCATGGCAAACAGAAGTATTACCATTACGCCCGTTGTCCTCATGCAGATTTATCTTAATTTTTCTTACAGTAGCTCATTGTCCTAGATGGTTGAAAATAGTTCACAACAGCCCCATTCTACAGTTGTTAATTTACAAATCGCCCTCTCGATCACCAGCACCTCCTATTTGGTATGCTTAGAATCAGAATGTAAGCACATTGTCGCTACGGATATGACGAACATGAAGGCTAGTCGTGTCTCTGAGAATAATTTTTGGCTTCATCACTAAATGTTTTATAATGAAGAAATCGTGAATGAAAATAGTGGGACACACAGCAAGCACGGGGATAGAAATGCATGCAAATAAGTTGGCAGACAACACAGAGGGAAATAAACCAAGTGACAGATATACGCATAAATAGAAGAATAATATTAAACTGGGTGTGAAGATATGATCCGGATTCATAAGGTTCAGAACCCAGTAACGTGGAGGGTTTTTGCGGACAGGACAGTGGACCTTCAGTTCCCATGAAAGGCAGGGTGGCTTTCCGCTTCTTAAAGACTGTTCTCCCTGAAGTCAGATAATTCAACTCCCTCTCTTCCAATCTGAAATATTTTTCTTATAAAGAGACGTTAATGATCCTACAACGTGCGATACAAATTCGTCATTAGCTTGACATCTTCCCTCCTCTGGAATGTTAGGCAGCTGTGATTGGTAGGCTAGTTACCGACGCTTCTGGACAACCTATCTTACCTTATTTACGGTATAGGTGAACAGGTGAAAAATTTCTGTCCTCTTCCGTTTGTTCTCCTAGATGGTGACGATGAGTCAAACTTGTAAATATTTCTGGTATAAAATTCAACAATTAGTATTTTTTGTAATAATTTCTGTCCTTTCCATTTTTCCTCTTATTTCCCCTTTCATGGATGCTAAATAAAAAATATATCAAAATCGGTGACTAAAGGAAGGATGTCAGCCCATTAGAGATGAAAATAAAAATACATGCAAAAAAGGCGTTAGCTTATGTCTAACAAAGAAGGCGTATAGCAGTTGTTGTGGCATACATGTACACAACGTAATGAAGGCTAGTAATGGTAAATATTACCAGGTTGCTATCCAAAAATTTAAAGATCGAGATATATAGAACTATAATTTTGCCTGTTGTTTTGTATTGGTGTGAAACTTGGTCGTTGAAATTGTGGGAGGAAAGGAAGCTGAGGGTGTTTGAGAACATGGTGTTGAGGAGAATATTTGGACCTAGGAGGGACTAGGTAACGGGGGAATGGAGGAGATTGCATAACGATGAGCTAAATGATTTGTACTCCTCACCCAATATTGTGCGGGTTATAAAATCGAGAAGAATGAGATGGGTTGGACATGTGGCGCATATGGTTGAGGAGAGGGGGGTGTATAGGGCCTTGCTGGGGAAACCGGAGGGAAGGAGATCACTGGGAGACCTAGGCGTAGATGGGTGGATAATATTAGGGTGGATCTCCAGAAGGTGGGATGTGGGTATATGGACTGGACTGGGCTGGCCCAGGATAGAGACAGGTGGCGGACACTTGTGAGTGCAGTAATGACCTTTCGGGTTCCGTGAAATGCGTGGAATTTCTTGACCAGCTGCAAAATAGTTAGCTTCTGAAGAAGGGCTCTGCACCATGGAGTAAGTAAGTAAGTAATGGTAAATATTAAACCTTAAGAAACGTGCTAGAAAATTTTGTGTTTAAGGAACTCGTTTCATACGGGTTTCCCGCAGAAAGAAGTGTGTAGCGTTTCATGAATGAATAATGCATAAAATTTAGTGTCCATGCCAAATAAGAAACTATACATCACGAATTCGCTTCCACTTAGATGAATCAATCAGCCGCTGAACAACTATCCACAATTCAAAAGTCCTCCATTCAAATGCCACTTGCACAGCGCAGAGATATCCTAGCAACGTTGACATTTGCTCAGGTTGTCAAAATAGTCTTGCCTTTGACGAAAATAATAAAAATAAAAATTCATGGGAGCATTTCTAATACTCGTCATTGTAAAGTTTTCTTCGCGTGAACATTCTACTTTTCTAACATTCCTTTTAATACCAGCCTTCTGTAAAATCGTATGCCTCAAACAAGATTATTTTCTTTGACATTTCTTCACAGTATTTTACGTATTTCTGATTCCATTCAAACGATTATATCCTATGCAATGAAATTGAATATTCTGAATAACAGTTAAACAGACTGAAAATATTATGCACCTTACTCCGATTGGCTGGCTAATGGAACGTCAGTCAATAATCTGACAAGCTACGCGATTGAAAACTAGATTTCAATTCCCGACACGAGCAAAGGGATTTGTCATTAAGTGCATAATAAGCAGAACCACTGCAGGACCTCCAACTAGTGGACACGTGGTTAAAGATGTTCGTAATATAAATTTACCTACCCGTCTACAGCTGCCTTTCAAAACCAGAAATGCCTAAGGATTTGTCTCCTAATCCTAAACACACTTTCATAGCAAAAGGAAGCTTTATTTTACCTTTATTTTCATTTGCAAATTAATTCACAATTTTCGAACAGGCTACCCCAAACACTCTGAATATAAGTTCCGATTATTCGGCGATTGTATTTGACTGCTGGTGAAGCATTCCTGTAGAAGTTTAATGTCTGCCATCCCGAAGTGTTTAACACATACATAAATACACAATGAAGTATTAAACACAACAAAACTTTATTATGTTTATTATTGTGTTAGGGCAACATGTTTCGATTCTTATAGAATCATCCTCAGATCCTTACTTACCAATGTATAAAATGCGCTGTGGGATCCCACAGCGCATTTTAAACATTGCTAAGTAAGGATCTGTATTCTTAGAAGGGCCTGAGGATGATTGTATTAGAATCGAAACATGTTGCCCTAATATATTGATAAACATAATAAAGTTTTATTGTGTTTGACTGAATACTTCTTTGTATATTTATATTCTTGTAGAAGTCTCCAGTCTATAAAACCTAACGCCCATAAATCGTACATGATATTAGGCGCAATGTAGTTTGTAACTTCACTGAAGGGAATCCAACTGTAAGTCTAGGTGGAGAGTAAATCCACTGTCACTTTGACTGTTGATGTTCTGAATACGTCACTCAGCAGAAATTCCGTCATATGATCCAAAAATCGGTATTTTGTATACTGTGAGTCTATAGATATGTTTCAGGCACATACGTCGCGCCGTGTATTTAAAAAACGGTAATTTATCTGCTACAAACCAAGAACAAAATTTATATCCGGAAAATTAAAAAAAAAACAGAAAAATATGCTCCAAATTGAAGTGGGTATATGTCGCACTGAGAGTTTAAAACCCCCCCTTCGATAAGATCCAGTAAGTTCAGAAATTTAAAATCATTTAATTCACAAATACCAAATATCATGGTCTTATATTTCACCTCCTTATATTTCGTTAAGTTATGGGTAAATAATTGATACAGTATACAAAAAGGTTTTATACTAAACATGCCATTCTTACTTTGCTCAATTCACATAGTGCTGTGATAGCATAAATTGTGATATTTGGTGTAAGGCTTGGCAGTTTCATTCACAAAGCCAGGTACGACAATAGCTCAGAAAATATTTTTACGCGGTATATTTTTGTTGCCGCATAGCGACTGTTGACACAGTCCACTAGGCAGTGCTCAGCCCGGCGATAGAAGATACTGTCTTTTAACATTTCATTAACCGAATAAATTAGCAAAATACTGACGGTTATGTTGTGACGCGCCCATTCACTTGCACTACACACCACACAACATGCCAGCAGTAACAAATTTCTACGTATATTTAAGGCCACCAATGCTCTCATCAATGTAAGCAGTATTTTTCTCTCTATTTAGTTCTGTTTTCTGGAAATAAAATCAGCGTATGTTTGGCTATAAATTTTAAATATATACAACCTCTGACATCAGGTTGCAACTACTATTTGACAATATCTGCAGACACTGGTCTTACCGATCGAGCCAGACCAATAGCAAATTTGATTTCTTGATCATGAAAGTTGTCACAAAATAATACATTGAAAATTGGCTCAAAGAGAAAACTTTTCCACTTGCATTCGGGAACTGTCGGGTTTGCAATTCTGCCGGGACACGGTCTATACGGAGATTCCCCAACGCTTCTCATTACGCAGTTTCCTCCAGGAGGCATATGTGTTAAATCTAAATATTCTTTCAGAACTTTTTGTCCAAAATTCTCCACTTATGTCCTTCCTTTCGAGCGAGACATCAAACTTTACATCTATGAATACGTAAAAATTACAGCACTGTAATTTAAATCCTTATGTTTTTGTACGCTCTCTAAGTATAGGCAAGAATCAAACTGAATTGCAGCCAGCATCCCCCAGTTTCAACGCACTCTTCCTCTTTCGTCAATTTTATTTTGATTTGTTATTGTTGTTAAGAGATGTATAACTATTTTTGCCCCATTTTTCGAAACACTAGCTACGATCATTGGAAATGTTCAGTTTTCTGTTCTCTTTTTTCGATTGAGGTTTCATTTGGATTCCGCGTCCTCGCTGAATAATAATTACATTTTGAAATAACGTCTAAATTACGGATGATATTTCACTGTACACAATATGACACCACAGACAGATGTCATTTCGAAGGAGGCTGTCAGTTTTACTCTAAGTACCTGGATTACATGGCTGTGCATTTTCATTACATTACACGGATTTTCCTGCATTTTCGGTTTAACTTAGCCAAACATAAAACAAGACACAGAGAAATTTAAATATTACTCCTGAAATTTACCAGACCGAAAACTTGTAGGTTGTTACTACAACGAGATGCAGAATTCCATGTGGGTGTACTTTGCCTGCCACTGAAAAGTTATGCATTAAAGCTTATGTTCTGTAAAGAAACCTGTAACTTATTTTCTTCTGTTTATTGCAGTCTATCAAACAAATTTTAAGAAACTTTTTCCCTGTTGACTGCTGTCCAGTAAATCATTTTTTGCAAAGCCTTTCTTTTTTGATTGAGATATAGATATAATTTTTATTGAAGACTTGTTCCCGTTTACTGAGTTCTAGCAAATAATTGTTATGAAACCTATGTCCGCTCAAATTTCTGATACAGCCTAATATATATTTCTGTTGCTTTCCTCTTTTAATATGCACAAAGAATGCAGCCGCGCATTTGCCGCTTCTCCATTCTGCACTTTCCTATTCAGCACTTATTTTAACATCATTCTATACTCCTACCTCTTACCTGAAGTCATTCCGTGTGCAGCCGCTAGATTTGAGGATAGACTAGCAAGAAGCAACTTTATCCACCATGGCGGTGCCAGGAACAATCTTGTATTACACGTTTTATACCACACAGTACAACATTTATATAAAACCAATCACTGTTACATTCGTTAAATGATAGTACTTCGTACTTTATTACACTAAATCACACAAATTTTACTAAAGAATTCAAGATTAAACAGATAATTAATCACCATTCACTCGAACCCGCACACGCTGTAAAAGAAACTGCTTCCGGTATGGCGTATTCGGAAAAAATCGGCTACAGCTCGGTTGTGTTCCCGATGACAAGCGAGTCATGCTTGTTGCAGGGCCCACACCAGTTCTGCAGCGTGTAGCTAAAAACTGTTGCTATGCGATAACATGGCGATGAATCCTTCAGGCGAACAGTTTATTAACGTTTCTTTCCTATCGCTGCCTAAAGATTATCCTTCAGACCCATACATATACAAAATTTATTACATGCGGAAATAACACAAATAATTCCTCAGATGCGCTAAAACATTCCCAAAGTAGGGATAAAAATTTGTTTGCTGTGCTGGCGGCGGTCTTTTGGTATCGAGGGTCTAGGTTGTACGAATAGATACAATTGTACTTACATTATTACTTTATATCCCCCACATTGCTTCGATTTCAACAAAACACGTGGTAAATTTATAGAATATTTCATACGGAAATACAGGGAGCCCACAAGAGAAAACTATGAAATTTCTTTAGCAGATTTTCTAAGCCAGAGAAGGAGAACTAGACCGCAGAAACTTCAATGTTTTAAACATTCTAATCGCTTCATGAACACGACGGAACCCCACCTTTTTTCGAATAAATTGTAATTCTCTAAACCTTTTAATAAACCCTCAAAATATATTCAAACGAACCAATAACAAATTATGCAGATCACAATTATATCACTCTTATTATCGATTCAATTATTAATATCCCTAATATTTCTTGTAGTTTGTTTCACAACGCTGCCAGATTTCAAGAGTGTACAGCATCGAATGGTAGCAACATATATCAATGATAAATTCGCAAGTATTTTAAAGGAAGTTGCCATGACCTACTGGAGGCATTCCTCCGATATTTTCTTGGATAGTTTGAAGAAAACCATGGAGAACTTCAGCCAGCAACAGCTGATATCCCAACCAAAATTTGAATCTTACGTATCTTCTGGAACTCTTTGACTTAGAAGATGAGGGAAATGTGATCTTTCGAAATGTCAGTAGCTAATTAGCCGTCAGCACTTCGTACAATTCAGAAAACTTGAACCTTCGTTTAACGTATTTTTTCATTGTGTAACTCAACGTGCTAAATGAGATCAAAGTCGTCAAAAGTTTTGCAAAAAGTATTAATTTCGTCACTGGAGAAGCCACGCCATGATTCTGCACTAAACGTAATGCAGGGTTTCCACATCCCTGAGTCTGGGGGCAATAGAAGCTGCAGTGTAGGTACTTGAGCCATTTTAATCCTTACCAGATGTTCCATGGAGGTCCAGGTGATGCAGCAAGGCACGCTGATGACTTAAGCAATATTGAAGCTGGCAGCACTCGAGTTACTAAAGTTGACATTGCTGACAAGTTGATTTCTCTCCCTACTGTCCGCAGTATTATTGGCAGAATTCTAGCGGTTAAAGCTGACGCAGATGACCTTGGCAAGGGAATTCATGAGCTAAGCAAAATAACAGGAAACTGAGTGCGTTCTGTCTGTGAAGTGTGAAGAATTATAATATTCTAAATATGGGCTGTGTGTATAATCTAGCAACTTTTTTCCTCTGAATTCTGACCTAAGCATTTGCTGAATGGTTCTTGGAAGTTCATATATATATATATATATATATATATAACACTATAATATTACAGTCTGTCCCCTGCAAATAAATGGGTAGCATTGTACAGGCCCTGCTGCCGATTGGTCAGTTAAGGATATCTGAATATTCATTCAATGCTGACGTAAAGAAGAGTTTCATCAATAAGTTGGTAACACCCTTACTTCTTTTTCAGGAAGATCTAGGTTTAAATCGATTTGGAAACCGAATTCAAGAGGTACAGGGTGAGTCTCTCGCTGGAGACCCCAAACTATTGTCTATGTATAGAGCCGAACAGCGCGGGTTTCTCGTTCGTAAATGCTGGCAAACAGGTTCATTTATAGCGTGCCAGACGGCATTAGAACGGAATTTGGTGAAAGACGTGCACCATCGAAGCGTTGCATCCAGAAATTGGTTAAAAATTTAGAGACAAAGGGAAGCCGATCTAACGCCTGCCGACTTTTTCTTTGGGGCCTATTGAAGGGCAAAGTGTACAAAAATACACCCCGCACAATCGAACAACTCAAAGACGCTATACGCCAAGAGATTCAAGCCGTCAAAGTCGACACTTTGGGAAAAGTATTCCAGAATTTGGAGAAACGAATTCAAGTGTACTTGGATATGAAAGGAGACCAGTTTCCGTGTTTATATGAGCAGGTCCTGTTTTGCATCGTTCCCGGTATGTGTATATAAATTTTCAAGTCATTATCTCAATAACATAATTTTTATAGACAATAGTTTAGGGCTTCCAGCGAGAGACTCGCCCTGTATAATATTCGTGATTTTCCTCAGTGTCAGAAAGCCACATTTGGGACAAATCACGACTGCTTCCTCCCACGTACATCACAAATAATTATTCACCAATCACTCTAGTTTTCAACGTTACATATTACGATGTACTGAGAGCGCACTTAAGGAAACCAGGCGCTAGATGGAGATAAGTAGTCAACTTCACGCTCCGACCAACTTCTACGCGGGAAGAGAACTCCCGGTACCCACCGACTTCATATTAAATCTGCTTATTTTATTTGTGCTTCTCACAGCTGTAAAAATGAAGATTCCTGTCTTAATTAACGTAACGTAACGTATCGTACACTGGCAACACAGTTTAGATGAAACACGCAGGCTAGGTTCAGGGTCAAGCAGTACAAGAACCGCGTGGCACAATAAACGTTTCCTATCACACTTTTCTGATAAATTTTCGCCTAATTCTTGGAATATGCAGGCCTCCAGGTAATCAATATTTTACCCGCATTATTGCGCTTTACAAGCATGTGATCAGTAACAGAAACTTTAACAGCGTAACTCAAGAACAAATTTTAATATAGGCCTACTGAATGGTGAGTTATTTGGAATCCATAAATTCGGATTTTAAGAACGCGAAGATACAGCATCATACCTCTTCTCCTTCCTTACGGATGTAACGCCGCGTGGTTAGAAGTAAAAAGCAGATCGCTTTATGCATTAAACTGTAGAGAGTTCTCAAGGACAAAACCGCTATGGGCATAGGCCGCTTCAAGTATCCAGCAACTTAAGGATTCTAACAAATTGCAGAGGCACGCGCTGACAAATAGTACTACAAGTCACAGATGGGAAATCACTGCTTTCACTCCACTTGTTTTGTTACACTGCATGAAGAAGCTCGCACTAGAAGCGCTTACAGTAGGCCTAGCCAGTATGGTAAAGGTAAAGGTAAAGCAGTTCCGTTACAGGCCTGGACAGTCCCAGAGGGTTCCAGGAAGTTACGGTTCCTAGATTTCGTGACAACGGCACAGGATGGTGGTAGGTTGTCAGCCTTACGCACCGGCCGCCTTAACCCCCA
>Ga0123357_10009820_pt1 | contig 12108 bp, 7 predicted proteins | sample TergutEmb28metaG_FD_89873 | JGI IMG/M metagenome (GOLD analysis project Ga0123357, IMG submission 89873) | Embiratermes neotenicus P4 segment gut microbial communities from Petit-Saut dam, French Guiana - Emb289 P4 | ecosystem: Host-associated > Arthropoda: Insects > Digestive system > Gut ...
CATCGAGCCAAGAACAATACGACCAATAGAATAGTCGCAAGCTCCTGATGATGGATATATTAATGTCCGAAACATGTTGAGCGCATAAGAAATGAAATAAAATAGCAAGTGACATCAAGTTGGCCTTTTATTCTTCAACTATCACAATGATGCACGGTCCACTATACATAAGATTCAAAAATGCACAATACTGTTCCTTAAATATTTACAATACAATATCACACCGATTATCCCTACACGTTTCGATCCACCACGGATTTACCATCAGGGAACCAAACCAAAGCGATGCAACATAAAACCTAATTAGTTAATTAATTTTAGTTGAATTTGAAACAATCGTAAAAATTTGAAAGTTGTGTAATGTGACTGGGAGAACAACAAGAATGAAAGAGACACAGACTTTAAAGGCAGAAGCACTTCTAGACGTATGAAGTGTTATCAAGTACGTACGCTGAGCCATCACTTTACTTTCTGGTTCCTAAACACCTAAAACACCCAACCAACCAAGCCAAGTAGTGCGGTATTTACTTTTAGGTGAAATGGAACCTCCATTTACGTATTGGAATGAAACTTACACTGCAGTGCCCAGAATACAACGTACTCCTGATTAATATTTTTATTCGAATGTTCCTAAAATAATCATGTGTCGAATTTCGTACCGTTTTGTTTCGTGTTTGTGAAATTGTATTGCGGGCAGCACTGCAAACGTTGCAGGGCCGAAATTTTGCTCCTGGATATCCCAAACTAAGAATACAAATAAACTGAGATAGGACCAAGGCTGTTTGTAAGTACATTAAGATTCTGTTAGCTAAATATACCTAGGGACCTCTACAACGCCGATGAACGGCAAAACGTTAGGCAAGTTACGGGAAAAATTTCCAACCATATCGAGCAACACGCCTTGAACATTTATTCCAACCAAATGCACCTATGCCAGTCCCAGTGGCCACGCGGTCTAAGGCGTACGTCTGCGGCCGTTCGCATGCTGGGATCGTGGGTTCGAATCTCACTGGGGGCATGGATGTTTGTTGTGAGTGTTGTGTGTTGTCAGGTAGAGGTCTCTGCGACCAGCTGATCCCTCGTCCAGAGGAGTCCTATCGACTGTGGTGCGTTGTTGTGTGTGATCTAAAAACCTCGTGAATGAGGAGGCACTGGCCCACTTGGGGGGGGGGGGCTGTCGCGCCGAAAAAAGTAATTGCCCATACAATAATAATAATCTGTTATATCGTAATATTCCTCCTACAAGTTTCGACACACGAAGATCATCTTCAGGGAGAATTTAGAAACAAAGGAATAAATTCTCTGTAACTAAATTCGCCATGCAGGTGGCCTTTATGTGCCGAAACATGTATAAAGGTAAAGGGTAAAGGTAAAGCAGTCTCGTTACAGGCCTGGAGTGGCCCAGAGGGTTCCAGGAAGTTAAGGTTCCCAGATTTCATAACAACGGCACAGGATGGTGGTAAGGTTGTCAGTCTTACGCACCGGCCGCCTTACCCCCAAGGAAGAGGGGGCTGAATCGACCCCAGGGCCATAGTGCGATCGGAAGATTTTTATTTCAATGCAAAAATCCAATGACACCAGCTGGGAACGGCCCAGCGACCTTCCGATTTGTAGCACAGCACCACTGTGCCACCGCGGTCCCCGAAACATGTATAAGAAATACGAAATAAGAAGTAGTGTATGTATTATTTTATCTATAATTAGGTGAAATAAATATTGTGCAGAATGTAGAAAGTTATCCAATAAATGTGAATATTCCACCAAGATTTTTAGAGCAGTGAAGATTATCCCGAACGTTATACAAACACACAGGTTCTGGCTAACCACACAACAAATGTCCCTGTGTTTGGAGTGTGTGACCAAGCCGAAGAAGTGGAATACTTGGGAACAAGTACTTGAGATACGTGGATAATAGCACTAAAATGGTTCTTAAACAAGCATGGCATGAAAATGTGGAATGGATGCACATGGCTCAATGTAAGGTTCTTAAGAACACGCTATTACGACGTGTTCCACAGAAAGTGGAATTTCTTAGCTATGTGGAAAATTACGATCTCATCGAGGATTGCGTTTTGTAAAGTTACTAGCGTTAACACAAAGTTTAGGTCTTCTGTCTACGAGCATATATTTTTCTTCAGAGTTTCGTAAAAGATAACACACGCTTGACACTTCGTCTCAGACAACATCAGCAAAATAAAAGTCATGTACCCGAAGGCCAGTTAGAACTAGCTGAATCCGGCTTTCGGCTTGAAAGTCACATACACCTATCTGATTCATCGTTACGTCAGAACACACGTGTTTAAGGAAAAGATTCTGTGGTCTACCGACCAAGGTTGGCGATCGACTCAAGATTCCAGAACACACGTACAAAACGCTGGTAAGGTCAACAGTAAGGTCTCCTCAGTAAAGAATACATGAGCATCAGACCCAGGGCCTAAGAACGTCTTGACAGAATACAGTTCCTGAAGCAATTCATGTGGGTTTGCTGGTATCTCATTTGAAAATAACCGTCACTTTACCAGTAGCAAGCAGTAGTAACGAGTGGGTGTTACTCAGGCATAATTTAAAGGGTAACTTGGGTGGGGACACAGTTACACATTACGCAAACAAGACACGATACCAAGAGAGCAGAAATGCTCCCGTAGGATAGTTACAGTATAGCACTGTAATGCCGAAACATATAATCGCATATATTAAGCCTTCGTATATTGTTTTATTCTGATTCTTATCTACCATCGAAATGCTACGTGATTCTATTATCGAACCTGAGAAGGCGGTTTAATTAAGCTATCTAAAATCTAAGTCGGATATCTTTAATGGTTCTACGAAACTCATAAATAAAGTGAAAATAGAAAGGTCTATGTTATTCCGTCCCATACAGCGAGCAGCAGCACGTGCGCCTTGAAGTCATGTGGAGCCCAACTCGCAGTACGGCGTAAGACGAGAAACGAATTCAGGCGGCGACGAGAATTTTAACGTGCACCAGTCTGGGCCAACCGTGGAAATGTGGACCGTATGCAAGCAGGAACCACAAATATAACAAACGTAAAATAAATATTTATTGAAACGTCACGGTTCATTTTTTTCAAACTTCTATCTCCAGTTACAGGATACAAATTGAATTTTCAGTCTGATTCAAATGAATTAAAAATTTTGTGTTCCATGTCCGTGCATTAAAGACTGTTATACACTCAAATTGCAAATCAACGAATGCATGATTCGAAGTATGTTCGACTAAATAAAATAATTCTTCACCGACAGTAATAGTTTTATTAACAACTACAATCAGCTCAACATGTTTCGGGCGATAATTTCGTCCATCCTCAGGAGTACTAGACTGTGTTTTCAGCTTGTGGTATAACGCACCGACGATGCTGCAGCGCCGTCGGTGCGTTATACCACAAGCTGTAAACACAGTTTAGTGCTCCTGAGGATGGACGAAATTATCGCCCGAAACATGTTGAGCAGATTGTAATTGTTAATAAAACTATTACTGTTGCATCTAGTTGGCTGTTTATCTTATATCAAAGATGCACGGTCACATAAACATCAAATATACTATTCTGCTTCATTCTGCAGGTATCTTCCTATGGTCCTAAAAGCACTTAATTGTAAAACAAAAAAAAATTTTCTTCTTTTAACTACAGACACGAAAACGTACTGCAGGCATCTCTTAAGTGCTTTAAAACTCTGACTCACAATCGCACTGAAACAGTAGCCCTATCCATTAGGTTCGGTTATACTTACAACGCTATGCTGAGCACAACGTTTGCAGTGCTCCACAACCTATGGGTCGCGGAGCTATACTGAGCGGATTGCAAAGCAATTCATGGACCTACTTATTCTATGCGATGCCGCTATCATCCGCTTACAGACTTAAATCATACGACTGCTTTGCAAGGGAAAACCAAGCTGTCGAAGAAATATGTGGACGAAAGTAAAGCTGCTTTGTTCCCAAGTGTGAATCTACCGATTGAAGAGGAAATGCTAATATCATGGACATATAGAATAAAAAATTCAACATTATGCATTCGGCAGTGTCACATATGGCTACAAAGGAGCAATTGTTTACCGTCAACACAACTTTAAAGGTTCGGTAAAGATCACCCAGGAACAAGCCATAAAGGTCCAAGGGGGAGTATAAGTATAGCTCTACACTTTCCTTAACCTCGGCGCTAAGTGTGGGTGGGTGGTAAAGGTCACGCTCTGGTCGCTTTATCCTCGGGAAAGAGACCTGGTACTCATTGTATAGGATGCTGGGTGGGCCCCAGGGTCGGTATGGACGTGTGCAGAAAATCTCGCCCAACCCGGGATTCGATCCCCGCACAGTCCAGCTCTTAGCAAGTCGCTATATCGACTATGCTATCCCAGCCCAAAACAACTTTCTTGATATTAATGTGAATTAATAAGGCAAAATGTTTCAACGAATCATTGTCATCTTCACGACACTCAGTATCACAAAAGTGGACCATAATAATTTCATTATAATTTGTGTGAAATAATAATATCCCAATCTTACAGTTAACACAGCACACGTCGCTTGTCATTCTGCTGCTACTAACACAGACTCTTAATAATAAGTGACATAATAGGTACAGTGTGAAAATGTTTTTCAGTTTTAAAAATTACATTACAATCGGCCTTGGAGGATTCTTTAATTCGTGGTGACACGTAGTATCCGATGATAAACATATTATGATCTGGTATTAGTGTCTTGTAAGTGAAATTATGTGTGCAATATATTAGAGTCTTGTAGGTGAAATTATGTGTGCAATATATTAGTGTCTTGTATGTGAAATTGTGTGTAATATATTAGTGTCTTGTAGGTGAAATTATGTGTGCAATATATTAGTGTTTTGTTGGTGAAATTATGTGTGCAATATATTAGTGTCTTGTAGGTGAAATTATGTGTGCAATATATTAGTGTCTTGTAGGTGAAATTGTGTGTAATATATTAGTGTCTTGTAGGTGAAATTATGTGTGCAATATATTAGTGTTTTGTTGGTGAAATTATGTGTGCAATATATTCCAAATTCATATAGATTTGGAGAGTACTAACACGTTATTCGAAATTCATCTAAATTCACGTATTTGTCATCACCACCACCACCATCATCATCATCATCATCGTCCGTCACCAGTTAGGCCCTGAAAGACCTGTTTCGACCACGTCTAACAGTCTCTTCAAAGGTCTTCCAAGTCGTCTTCGTCCATTTGGTCTATAATTCAGCATTATTTTTGGCATCCTTTTGCTGGTCGTAGCCAATTTGATTTGTACCTTCTTAGTTTCCCATCAACTTGTTCTATTTTCAGCTATTCCAGAACTTCTTCATTCCTTTTCTGGTCAAAAATAGTGTAACTGGCTGTTCTAAAAAATTTCATTTCGATCGATGCTAGCAACTTTTTGTTTTTCTTTTAAGGACCCAAATTTCGTTGCCATATAAAAGACTGGGCACAGCCAGTGTAATGTATACTTTTATTCTTGGAAATTTCTGAACCAAAGTTGGTTTAAAAGTGTTGTTTGAAATTCCCAGTATTTGACCAAATTTTGGTAATTTACATTTTTTGTATCATATTTACACATCTCAAAATAGGCCTCTGCCATGCGTGATTTCAGGCTTCCGCGCTCATGTAGCTGAGATCTGCGCTCTTCTAGGGTATTACTCAGCATATAGTGGCAATTTCCCACCGACGTTTCGGGACAACCTGTCGGTCCCATCTCCAAGAGTCAATAAATTCCTTGACCCTTGAAGATGGTACCGACAGGATGTCCCAAAACGTCGCTAGGATATTGCCACTATACGCTGTGTAACACCCCAGAAGAGCGCAGATCTCAGGTCTTTGTCATTCTTCTCACTTTCAATATCGGATAATCTTCCCTTGCCACCTCCATACAGAGCAGATCCGTTCGCCAGCTTATTAACGTTCTTCGCCGATCAAGAACTAATACAGCACTTGTAGTGAGGGATGATATGCGTATCGCAAATTCTCCACGCTTACTTACCTTGTGGGTAGTCTGTTTGTCGGTTCGTTCGATCTTAGGTTGAATGGTTGGTCGGTTGGTTGGTTGCCGTGAAGCACGCTTATTTACGCTGATGACTGAAGCAGAAGGTTATGCTAAACCGTAGGAAAGTGTACGCCAGACTACAAGGCGTCGCATCCAAAATCATGGTTTTATTCATAGCCACCTCCATAAAAGCCCCAAATTCCACAACTCAATAGTTTTGTGCGTTGGTGTTTCACTGCATTTAAATTCTGCGCTCGCAGTAAGTGCCAGGTCTACAGCAGGATGGCCAGGGCCTCCAATTTAAGCTTTAGATTTATGCACGTCGTTGAAAATAGAACGTAGTGACTATATTTGAAAGGCCAGGATTCAAGACATCCTGCAACTTACGTTCCTTCGTGCTATAATAATACGTTCTATCTCTCGTGAGTGGCAAGTGCCGGCAGCTTAGAATTTCGTTTGTAAAATGTGCAAGGCGAGCAATGTGGCCTAATGCACGTCCATCTTGCTGATCCTACCGTGACGTGAGAAGGGCGGTCTGCAGGTGATGTAAATTAACCGCAATAACTGGAGCGACAACCGGAAGGCAAAAAATACGCAAGCTGCTGCCTTACGTGTCCGTAACTTGTTCATAAAGAAAGGAGAGCGGGAGACGGTCGGAATTATGTGTAGTGTGTGTCCATTTCTGCAGGTTGCAGAAGCTATGTCGAATTCTCTGTACTGCGTGGGAAAATGGTCAACGGCATATTATTCACTAATTAATGCCTTAATCTACTGTTAATGTAAAGCGTGAACAGGAATTATCAGCACAGTTTTCTGGAACTAAACTTTCAATTTAACACGCCTACACCACACCAGTTTCTAGCTGCACAACACAACTTAATTAAATGTTATTTAATTTAGAATCGGCTATGTAGAAAACTTCTTGTATTTTTATTTCGATTCGCATTTCGGCTTAAGAACGCACATTCTTGAAGTCGTAATGATGACAGCGAATAAAAGGTCGTAGTGGTAGCACAGTATAAAGTAAAGGCAACGGTAAAGGTAAAGCTCACCCTAGAACAAGCAACGAAGGCCCAGAGGGTGGAGTAAGGGGCATAGCTCTACTCTTCCTTTAACCTCGGCGCTAGACGGAGGTGGGCGGTCAACGCCGTCCCCAGGCTGCTTTACCGGTGGGAAAGACCCGGTACCCATTGTATAAGAGGCTAGGTGGGCCACAGGGTCGGTCTGGATGGATGCGAAAAATCTCGCCCCTACCGGGGTCCGATCTCCGGACCCTTCAGCCCGTTGAGTGTCGCTATTCTGACTGTGCTATCCCGGCCCACGATGACTCGTAATGATGAGTGTATGAACAAGTCGCAATGATGACAGTGCATGAAAAGTCGTAATTATAACAGTGTATGAACAAGTCGTAATGATGACAGTGCATGAAAAGTCGTAATTATAACAGTGTATGAACAAGTCGTAATGATGACAGTGTATGAACAAGTCGTAATTATGACAATGTATGAACAAGTCGTAATGATGACAGTGCATGAATAGTCGTAATGATGACAATGTATGAACAAGTCGTAATGATGACAGTGCACGAAAAGTCGTAATGATGACAGTGCATGAAAAGTCGTAATGATGACCGTGTATGAACAAGTCGTAATGATGACAGTGCATGAAAAGTCGTAATGATGACAGTGTATGAAGAAATCTTTCGAATATCCGCTTTTCCTATTTACTGTAATGCGCTTTCGAACGCAGACAATCCGGCTTTCAATGCCGGCAGTGGCAACAGACTTGTCCTCTCCTCCAAATAGTGCAGATCGCCTCTGGGGCGCACAGGTGGCCGGGTGAGTTCTTTCCCTGGGATAAAGCGGCCGGGGCGTGATCACTCTACACCCCACCCCCACCCCTATACCCTCACGGTGTGAAAACGGACAAATTTACACTTACTTTCACGTCCGAACACGTGCGGTGTGTTCCGCTGCATATCTTTACACACTTCAAGTTGCTAAGTCTGATAAACTGCCCATAATACGTATAATAATGTATTATTTGAAATAACTAACAGAAGAGACCGCAGAACTGCAAGCACGCACAGTAAACTTACGACGTGACACATTTCTCAATGCTAACGCAATACAGGCTGAAGAAAGGATTTCACAGCAACCACCAAGTCACAAGTTAATGCAGTTCAATATAACTTGTTAATAACCAAAGATGACAGCCGAAATCTAAACATTTCCTGCACTTCTTACCACAATTGAAGCCTGCGAAGCTCTCACCACGTCCCAGTAAAATAAGTGTCAGTTCAGTCAGCACTTAGCATCATAACCACTTACCACCTCTTCACATAATTTGGAAACCCAAATTACTGTTTGACGATCACTCAATACTCCAAAAGGATCAATAACTCACAGAGAACGTAGGTAGCATGCTGGCTATAAAAATAATTATATTTATGGAAGAAACAACTACGTCATGGAATGCGACGCCGTGTATCATGGTAGAAAATTATCAATGTTTCGTAAAAACCTCCTTATTTCATATACAGTATTTACTACCAACGTAATGCACTGTGTTTTTATTGTTATTAATTATTGCTCCGACATGTTTCGGCCACAGCTCTCGGCCAGCTTCAGGGAGCTCGTAAGTTTGTATTAAATATTGTGTATGCAATATAGTTGCAAGAAAAGTGTAAAATAATACATTTTTTACCTTCAGGATGTCCTGAAGGGTAGTACGTGGTATGTACCCATCTCCAGGGTTCTCTAGAGATGTAAGTACAGATTCGTATAAAAATGGTACACTTCGACTAGACTACATGGCGATACATCCACCAGGGCAGTGTCCTTCACAGCCACCGGCGTCTGTACCTCAAATTTCATATTTCATATTCCTACCGACTACCTGTAAGACAACACATCCAAACAAGGACAAACACACTGCCTCCAGCTTAGTACATGTTCAACGTGATATATGTTATCCTATGAGCCCAACTGTTGCTACGCCGTGGTTCGGGATAGCTCAGTTAATACAGTGACTTGGCTAGGAGCTGGACGAATTGATTCGTGGTTCGAGCTCCAGAACAGTTACAAGGTTATTCTCTACTACAAAGTGTCCAAGAAGAATCTCTGGTCCACCCAATGGCAACTGAGACTCCATCCCAGGCAATGAAGTGCCAGAGACGTGATCCTCATCATTAGTCTCCAACCTATGGCCAGGTTAAGATTAACTCGAGCTATACTTCCCATTGCACATGATTTCAAGGCACGAGTAGGAATTGCTTCACTTCTTCCAAACAAAACACGCGTGACACTGCACGGGGACAAATTATACACGAAAAACAGATTCTCGCATTTAAATAAACAGTTCTTACAATAAAACTTACTAGATGCACCAATTTCTCAAATGTATTTTTGGAATAAAACTCTGCATGTTTCGGACATTTCCTCTGTCTATCATCAGGCGTTTTTCACTGTAAACACAGGAATGGTATACGTCATACAGGTTTGCTGGCAGCTTTCTAGCAGTATCTGGACGTCCTGATCCTGCTCGCAAGCAGTCAGCAAACCTGTATGACATATACCATTGCTGTGTGCACAGTGAAAAACTCCTGATGGTGGACAGAGGAACTGTCCGAAATATGTAGAGTTTTATTCCAAAAATAAATTTGAGAAATTAGTGCATCTAGTCGGTTTATTATAAGAATTTATCACGATGCGCGGTCACCTGAACGTCAAATTCAATTAACAGGTTTGGATCGAACCAGATCAGCTGATCACACAAACGGCAGTAAGAGAGGTAAACCACGTCAGTTTTCTCTTATCCTCTACGTTTCTATGTACGATTACTCAAGCCATTCAAATGTCCACAGACAAAAAAAAAAATACTGATGATTCAAGCATTATGGAGCCAGTTCTTCAAACTGAGTGTCTGAAAACCACTTTAATCAAAGAAAATAAAAGACAAGCGAACACACAACCGTCTTCAAATGAGCACACATTAAGTCTGATGCCTAACAGGCAGACGATTGTTCTGACACAGCCTCTAACCTGCAGTACTGCCAACGTTAACTAAACTATCTTTCTTATTGACACGTGCCCACTAAAACTGGTCATTACAGTTTCCTTCAAAATTGTGATGTGGCACAAAACTTCCACATTTGGGTTCCAAATCAGCATTGGAGAATTTCACTAAAAAGTTAGTTTCCTCTTATATTACCATTAACGTCTTGCGCAGCGTTATATTGCATATTACGTAAATACAGAATACAACGAACTGCAGCCTGTGTTTTAATTAGACCTGTACCTGATGTCATGTCAAATGTTCTGTAATATGAGCAGTATATGAGAAAACTGAAGAAGATCGTATCTTATAAACCGGGTTCTCCGATAGACCCAAATTGCCCAGTTCGCCGACAAATTTCAGAATGAACAACCGAAACATATCACAACTGAGGCCACATTCCTCAGCTTCACTACAGTCTGGCAAAGTCTCCTCACCGTTAATAGCACTGTTGCTAAGAACAGGTTGACTGTACAGCATCTGCAGTGTTGGATCAGCAGCACAGACATTATACCGACAGAGGGCACACGTATCAACTAAGCGGAAATTCGGTTTTTATTTTATTTTCTGTACCTTAAGAAACTTTAGAGACCGAGCAGTCTGGTGTAGCGGTAACGTTCTAGACTTGTATTAGCGAGGCGCTCTTGTCGAACATTAAGAAAAACGTTCTGAGTAAATTTCCGCAGTCCCTCCAGGAAAGTGACGGGATGGCAAGTCGCTTAGACCACCAAAACAGCTTCCTTTTAAATGCTTCACATATCACCCGTCATCTCACTTTTTAGTGCTATATAATCTGAGGCGTCGAAGCTGTAGAAATTACACATAAGTAAATAACTGCATATAGTCCAAGCAGGGAGAGATTTTCCACACCCGTCGGGACCGGCCCTGGGGCCCACCCAGCCTACTATGCAAGCGGTAACGGGTCTTTCCCGGGGGTCAAGCGACCGGGGCGTTGACCACCCACCCCTATCTAACACCTAGGTTAAAGAAAGATTAGAGCTATACCTCTACTCCCCCTCTGGGACTTGGTGGCCTGTTCTAGGGTGAAATTTTACCATCACTCATATACAGCACAGTCCTTCCCGAGAAGCTGACCGACGCCCAGCTAGTCAAGAAATCCCCCACATTTTATAGAACACGGAGGCTCGTCACCGCATTCGCAAGCGCCCGCTACTTCGAGCCAGAACACTTCAATCCACGTACACAAAGGAACAGTACAAGTTAGAGGCCTTGTAAAAAGTATCGTAACGTCCTAAGTTATTACGTTGAGGAGCCGTTAGCACACCGCCGAACCTGTAGGACTACCCCTTGTCAGCTGTCCGCGAATGCTTATTCAATACATTCGCAGCTACCTTCCATATCTGGACGCCGTTCCTCTATCCGCAACCTGAGGACGCACCATGCTATGGTGACAGCCAACCACATATCATGTCAATAAAATAATATAGAAATAAAACCCTTCAGAACACTTTAACCACAGATATAAGTTAAAATTTTAAACACCCTGTGAATAGAATGGTCGGAGGCAACGGACAGAAGACCTAGCAAGAACGGGTCCATGGTGGTGGCATTTTTAAGTGGAAATGACGTGAGTGCTTCTGGCACAGTGGCTGAACGTCAGTTTTAAGTGTCAAGATATCGAGCTAGTGAGATCGCCTGTAACAGCAGGAACAGCTACACGAGTCGTGACGCCACAACCAAAGTATCTGTACAAATACCAGACAGTACATTCATGTAGCTGCGTGGATGCGAACAAAGAGCGGCGAGGAATTAAAGTTGGCTTACACCAACAGAACGACCAGTCTTTATCCTCTCTTGTTCTATTGGAGGCTGTCACAACAACGGTAACGAAAATTTCGGGGTTATATGATATGACGCCGTGCACATTAGTCAGAAGACAAAAATATTCAACTGTAATTTCACATATGGTTATCTAGGTGTGTAAGTTTGGATTGGGGGGGGGGGGGGGAGGGGAGGCGAAAAAAGAAAATTTTAAATATCTTTATGAGGGTACCATTTTTTTTGTACAAAAGGGAAGGGAAAAA
>Ga0123357_10009821_pt1 | contig 12107 bp, 7 predicted proteins | sample TergutEmb28metaG_FD_89873 | JGI IMG/M metagenome (GOLD analysis project Ga0123357, IMG submission 89873) | Embiratermes neotenicus P4 segment gut microbial communities from Petit-Saut dam, French Guiana - Emb289 P4 | ecosystem: Host-associated > Arthropoda: Insects > Digestive system > Gut ...
CCCCTCCCCCCCAAAAAAAAATTACCATAAATAAGTAAATGAGTTCTGAAGTTCTCATGGAATTGACCAACCATATTCTGGTATACGGCACTGTGTAATCAGATAAATAAGTATCGATGTTTCAGGGGAACTTGCTGCCTCTATCATCAGGGTAAATTCATCAGTACATGCACATCACCATGACAAAATCCAGTGGCAGTAAGAACACTGCTGTGCACTCTGACACTTTACAAACACGGTTACAACTAAAACAGCATGAGCTATGATTAAAAATACCTGTGCATGTACATACAACAATTTATCATTTATTTATCATCCATTTGCTACATATGTAACACTTGGACAAGTCAATCAAAGCTTAAGATAGAACAGAAAACAGATGTACAAAAAAAAAATTTAATGAAAAAGAAAAAAGCAAGAAAAACCAGAACAAAGTACAAAACAGCCATGATGACTGTACAAGGTCTCCAAACAGATACACTCCTGATCAAATTGGGATGTCTCATAACCTGATCGTTGAGTTAGAAAAACTTAAAAGCATTTGAGAAATAATGGCTTTATCCAGCTGATGTAAGTCAATATTTGTTCAGCTCCTTTAATGGATAACATAAAAAAAAAGGACTGCCAGCTAATGCCTAGTCCTGACCAAATACTCAAATACAAGGCTGCACTTACCTGTATTTGCCTTGTTAACTTCAAGCATGAGTTAAATTTAGTGCATCTGTTTCTTTCTGTAGCAAACAGCTGGTACAGTGCATGCTGGACCAGGAACACAGACTGACTTCTGGCACTTCATGCTGATTTCGGATGTGCCATTCAAGCTTCCTTATGCTTAAAAATCTACACCACAGATAAATAAAGGCATTTGGAGGTAAAGTCCATACAAGCATTATGCTCAGTACCTGATGCGGGGAGCTTGAATCCATTGGTTGCCTTTGCCTCTAAGGAAACACTCCAGTATGCAATCGACGTAGATGGGTGGACGGCCTTACAGGCTGTTTTATTCTTGGCTTATTTACCGACACTTTCAATTATACAGTCTAACGAGAGAATGACGCATGATGAACTGGAAAGGATGAGGAAGGCGCGGTCATGTTCTGTCAAGGTAATACCATGGCATTTTTCTACAGGGACTGTGTATATCCAAGAAAATGTCTGTCGGGACAGCCAGTCTCCAGGCTGAGATAGGTGTCTCAGATTTTTCTGGAAGCAATGTTAAATAAGAACAATTCAGTATGCCCTGCCAAAAATTGAACGGTGACCCACATCCAGCTAGTAGAGTTATGCCAGTAACTGTTTCCTACACTCTGTCTTTTAAAAAAACAAGATCAAGATATTAAATCATCAATCTTCATAAAGTCCGGTACCAACAAATATGCCGCTGGACGTGTCCCATAAGCTCGTCGACATTATTAAAGCCAATCTAAGTAGGATCCCAAAGTGTATCCAGTCAAGAACACATAGGAAATTTCCTTAACTCTTTTTTTTTTTTTTTGCAATAATAAAAAAAGTCTTATATGAGATATATTTCTGTTTTATGATAATAAACCAGCTTAACATACATAAAATTTGTATCGTTGCTACTTCAGATATATTGATCCAGAATCATATAAAATACAGAATGCTTTAATTCTTCAATTATATTCAGCTACACACAAGTCCCTGAGGGCAAATGGATTATGTATAGAAGATAGCAGCTCTTTGTTACGGGATATTTCTAAAGTTCTGTATGTAACAGCTGAAGAAGATAGTCCACTGCAGCTACATAATAAGTTGTATCGTCAAACGATTATTCATTTTATTTACTCGAGCTTGGAATGTTTAAGACATCGTTTAAAGTCATCCTAACGGGAATTACTCTTCCAGGCATTACGAAACTACTGGCTACAATATCTGCTGCAAATACTTGGATGTGACTCATTCCAATAAACGCAAAAAAATAATTTATGTTGTTTTTGCTGATTGTGATTCGCGGCAACGCGCGCGCGCGCGCATACACATCCCCTGTAATAATATAGTTTATTTATTTACAATTTCGAACTGTTTTCGTTGATATTATTTAACCTGTTGTTGCGTTGATAGCTCTGCGTTGATTTCCGTTTTTATATGCTGGAGTTGTACATTTTGGTTCTAAGTGCAATTCCGGTCACTCTAAAGTTTAGTGAATTTTTTTACTTCGTGTTGTTGGCAGTCCTTACTTGATTGTAATTTTATGATACGGAGGTGTGTTGAATTACTTGTGTTCTTTACCTCTACTTAACAGTATGTGTTTCAGAGCTGCAATTCTTTCTCCTGGAAAGGTGAGTACTTCTCTTTTGCTAATTGCCTGTTAGAAAATTGTAAATTTTTATTTGTTGAATGAGGTGTCAGGTTAGAGTTCTAGCTTCTAGTGCCCTCGTTTTCCATCACTACATATTTTGTCTGTGTGACAGTTACTGCCATCTCTCGGTGCTCTTTGATATTAAGGAGTTATTTCAAGCACTTTTTCTGTCGGTACAGTAGGCACAATTGCCATATGAATAAAGTTGTTTTATGAAATTTATCTCGACACTAATTATCGACATAAAGTTAATTTGGCAGAGGTGAACGAATTCAAAAACCCGTACAACACCGTAAATAGCGTTACATGGATAGAATGAACGAGCATGGGGCAGTGGTGAAATGACAATGGCAAGCAAAACTGAAGTATTACACTCGGAGTAAAACCTGGCCTGGCATCGAATCCGGGCCTCCGTGGTGACAGGCCGCGACTAACAGCCTGCACAATGGAATCGTCACATATCAATTTAGAATATTCGAATACTTTACATCTAAGTACTTGTAATAAATGATAGGAATCAATAACTTTCTAATTGATGACCAATGCACCTAAGTATGGCTGAACAAGGCAAAATATGTCGGTCTCGACGTGAGTAGGACTCTAATCATTTTACAACACAGTATGTTGCACAATTACACTTGACCGTCCACATATCTCCACTGAATTGTAGCGTAACGGGAACGGGCAAACCTTCCAAATAATACGACAATTGGAATTATCACAGCGTTACTGATAATGATGATGATGCAATTCGTCTGGGATGTAACGTCAGGTCGACTTGTAAACAGTTACCGACGTTTCGGAGGAGTGTAGTACACTACGCTGCTATTTACTAGTTTACACGATGTAACATTCAAGGAGACTTAAATATTCATCAAGGTAATGTTCTCAACCCAAACAAATAACTGTGAGAGATAATGCCAGAGAGCCCCATAACCAGTAAAGCAATCCCTACTTCAAAACCCTTTCTCCCTTATCCGTCTCGCGACAGACATCCATTACCACCACACAACTGTGTGCCTTTCCTACGACCTTGCCACAAGGCCACGCATTTCCTTCTCACCTGGGACCATCGTCCTTCGAGGCGCTTGCTGTCAGTGAGAAAGTAACCCACTTAAGTGCACGAGTTTTCAGGTTCTCACAGCAGTGATGCTGTAGATTCAAGTCATCTGTGATGTGACGCTGTGTCTGTGGGCGAGCAGCTCCCCACGTTTCGATGAGTTGTAATGACTCCACCTTCAGAATCAAGCACACAAGGAGAATACCCTTGGACTGTCTATTCCTGACAGTGAAGGCACTTCGTAACATCGGAACTACTTGCCAAATTAACGTCACGAACCACAAGACACGCCTCTCCATCAAAACATTTTCTACATAATCCTCATCCCATTTATGCTACTGAAATTACAGTAGGTTGTGAAACTTTTGAGATGTAACCGGCTCTTTTCCAGTTTTGCCCGCATGGTCATTTCTAGCGTTTCCAAAACCACAGACCAATGTTTTGTAGTGGTCTGTGGCGAGCTGATTGGTTGTATATTTTTTGACCGCATATCTGCCTCTTTTTTTTCCTATTCAGCCAGTACACCTTTCATTATGCCAAGTGTTTATAAAACTATTTCACATTTGCCAAACTTCGCACATATGTATGTCGAAAAATATTCTGCGAATTCAATTTGAAATAAGCGATCTGGTGACCCTCGTACAAAAGTGTACAATGAGGTAAATAAAGTAACCAAGTAGCAACTTGAGTTAAATGAAAGTAACGTAATAGATAAGATGGGATGCAGGGCAGGAGGGAGTAATTCAAATTGTCCATGGAGTTCAAAGGTTGGATACTTTGCGGAACCGCTAAAGTACGGTTTGTACAACACGAGAATCTGTAAAGGCTTGCAGGGGGGTTCGAAGGAAAAAAGGACATATTTGTGACAAAGTATCATTTTAAGGAAATTGTATGTTACATTGCTTCATTTATTGTGACAAATTAGTTATGTAGACTGTTTTAATTGTACCCATGTTAAGTGGGTCCCTTTCACTATAGTATGGGTGTCCCCAGGTTGTGGACAAAGAACCGCCTCCAGCTATAAAGGGTAGCTGTGAATAAAGTCAATAAGTAGTCGCGGCCAGTCTACAAGGAATGTTACTCCAGCTTGGTGGCTGGCGAGGAGACAGCAATTCCTCGCCGTAAAAAATAATAAACAAGATTTTAAAAAAATCACATAGGGCCGCGAACTTGAATGCGACCCTGAATTACGGATCCCACAAAACGCGGTGATTTGTTCACTAGCTGAGAAACCACTAGATTTAAGACCCAAGTCTTCCCAGGTGTTAGGCCATGTATGTTTGTAAATACAGAATGAGTTGCGGAAAACTGACGAGTTTTTTATTTCATTTTGAAAAGTCAGGTTCCCGTGACTCACTCTGTAGTTACCGACGTTTCGGGGAGGGTACTGCCACCATCTTCAAGGTGTTGCTGGACTCTAAAGATGTAGTACTAACGTCTCACACATAAAGAAAACCTACCGCAATGAACACACTGAATATGCAAATGCGTATGTAGTGGATGGGTGGAAGGTAGTCAGAACATCAGCATTATGAATCACTGACATTTCTATCCGGCAGTCTATCGAAATGTCGTACACTGACGTGTCTGTGGTCAAAGTATTCATTGTCAGTTAGCACCTGCAATGGAAATGCGGAACCTACTCACTGAGAAAGTGACAGTTACGAACCTCTACACAACAAACTCATTGTAATGTGGAAAGCGTTCGGCCGGTGTTCAAACTGCAGGAACCATAACAATTGTTTGCGAAACAAAGGCAGCCTGTAGAGTGGTCCCTGTGCTTTTATACAGCAACTTCTGAATCAGTACAACAAATATATGAAACTCGGTGTTAATGCCACACTGTCGTAAGAAACACCAAATCACTGAAGATGTGAACTTGACAGCCAAAGAAATTCAATACAGATCTAAGAATACTGAATTACTAAATGCCCTGCGTCTTTAGTTAAAAAGTAACGTATTGCTTTCAGTTTGATGAGTGTAACTTATTAACAACTGTTGCTTAGTTTGTGAAAAGTATTGTGTTGAGAGGTTAGTTCCGTCAAGAATCGAAAGTAAATTGCACGAAAGAATACGCGTTTATACAGCACATTTGACTTGCTACACCAACACCAGTCACTATGCGACGGTAAGATTCCTACAAACGCAACGTACAGGGTAACAGCGAAGTACCCTACGGTCTTCACGAAATGAAGACAGCAACTTCACACGAATTTTCCCTTTCAGTGTCATCAGAATTTAAATTAAATTTTCCTAGGCTTGAACGATGCATTACTGTATACAGACACACGTGTGTCGATATAGACTGGTATTCACACATCCAACCGTTTATCTTATTGTGTTAACGTGAAACAGATAACTCTTACTGTCACACAGAAGCATGGTCTTACCATAATACTATACCTTCACTACCTCCTACGCTTTAATGGTCAGGTGGTTAATTATGTAGAAGGACTTCACTTTCACTACATTAAGACAACTAAACAGTCGAAACATTATCAAGTCCCTTGTTTATCGCGTGGAAGGATTTGTAAGCCCTTGTTAGAAATGATTTTAATTTACTCAGTATACAAGTTTCGAGGTATAGGCCTGCACGTACCGTAAATTGTATTTAATTACCCAACAAATCGTAAAACTTATAATAAATGAACTGACATAAAATCATTTTTTTATTTACAAATTTCTCGCTTCGACAAATATTTAGAAACATACGCTGGAAATGACCTGAAAGTACGAGCATAAAGATTTTAGTAGGCGCTGAACATGGATGTGAATGAGCCTAAAAAGGAAAATCACCTTGGTAGACCGACTGATGAGCGATTACCACGCCGGAAAAGGAACATGGCAGGACCGATAACGAGCTCTGATGTTTGCTGCGTAAAAGGTGGGGAGACACATTTAAAATACTCGTATTTATCAGTTTTTTTAGACTGAGGTAAGAACATCAAACGTTTGCGTCACGCACTAAAAATCAAGAGACAAAAGCAGTGTGAACGCACGGGAACTGTTACACTATGCATACACTTCTTAACTTGCTGTTTATCCGTCAACACAAACTAGCACAGAGGATTCACATTCTTGTACGCTATTCGAGATTGTTCAGAATTCTGTCCTTAATGCAAAATTACGAATCTCGAAATGGTATGAGTTATTAAATTTCCAATTTCCATGTGCGTTCGATGCGTGTAAGTAAGGAGAAATCTGCAATTATCAGACTATGAAACGGATTTCCCGGCACAGACCCACAATTCCATCATGTTCTAGTGTTTAACGGTCCCAGGCACATTCAAGAGCGCACTGGACTATTCAAAAAGTTAACCCCATGTAGTGTAGCGGTTAGCAGCCCTATATTCAAAAGACCCCCGCTACAACACATAACGGCCGCCACTAATCTTAAAACCTTTTAGTGTAATAATAACCAATCACCTGCAAACGTGATTTGAGCCAAATTCGAAAATTCACGTAGAATGTAAAACCATAAAGTAACAATGAAAAAATATGGTCACTGTATCCATTCTCTCACTCGTTCGTGCAAGCGCACGCACGCACACACACACTATCGGTCTGTACCAGAAAACAAGGCAGTGATAAATACAGAAAAAAGCGTTAATATTAATATACCTCACAAAAAAATAAAATGACACGTTCATATATGGGTGACAGTGCAGAAAATATCACACGCGACATACTTATCGCCCAAGTTACTTTGTTCCTTATATTCCAGACTTGTTTTAACAGAGTCATTATTACAGCTGGTCTGCACGGGTGCACACGTGTCCAGCATATAACAAGACTTTGGCAAAACTTCGTGCTAAATTTTGCATTTCTCCGTTTCAATTTCTTGTGTTATTGCAGTCGCTGACTTCCTGTTTGGCTTCATTACACAAACACGTTAACATATCATCCGCATGAATTACTTCGCTGACATTTACTGGCTTTCTCGACCCATAAAAGTTTAAAATTAAACAACTCCCCCGACCCCCGAAAGCACTCGTTCTAAACAAACGAGACATATTTGCAGCACCACTAAAAGTTTGCCATTCTGGCCACGTTTTCAATCTGTCACGGACCGTGCATGGTGGTGTAATTTTCGACCGCAAAGCCGGGCAACAGCACAATTTAACGAAATACAAATATACTGCTTATTATAGACAGCGCCAGCAATGTCCACATCACAATGGAAAATGTACGGAATTACATTCCTGGTTTTGCCTACAGTCGGTCGGATTTCCGGCAGGAGAAAAAAACATGGCCTACCCAGCCTCCTACTGGATGGATTCCACGGTCTCTTCCCTGCAGTAAAGCGACCGGGGCGTGAGAATGGTCACTCACCTTCACTTAGTGTGGAGATTAGGTATGAGCGGAACAACGGTTCTGCTCCTCCATGCGCCCTCATGTCGTGTTAATAGACAACCTTACCTTCATTCTGTTGCTTACAGCTCAATGCTAGTCTGCAGTCCATACAACTTAATATATCTGGCGCTCCTGGCAATACCGTTCATGTAGGTTATTACGCGTTGGTGTTGGCACAGTACCTGAACGTCCACCAGATGTTGAAGCACATCGTGTTCAGCCAGAAGAAAGCTGCCAGAAAGAAGAAGTGCATGCATATGGCTGAAAAAAGAAGAAAAAAAGGTTTTATTCGTTTTAAAATTGGTGAAAACAAAAGTATACATTTCCTAGTCAACGATAAAGAAAGCGAAACATACAAAATATTCTCAGGCCAACCTCCTAAAGAAACTCGAAGTCTCCGGGAATTTAGGCACATTCGCCTTTGTTAAACGCACAATATCCAACAGAGGAATATTTAAAGTAATCTACAGTTCTACATACTCTCAATATGTACAGTACAGATAACGGTTTTTTAGAATGACAATTCCTGTTTTCAGAACGACTTTTTATGCGACGCCGTTAGAAGTCATGCTCCATTCCACGCGTTAAAAAAAGTGACCAATTGTGTGCTTTTTACTGCCCGATTTCTGGGAAACCGCAACACATGAAAAGCCCGACAGAAAAAAAAAAAAGTTGCATGCGAGTGCGTTGGAACATGTGGACACGAATCTCCGACAAAAGAAACAACTAGCCAATTAGGCCACATATGCACAGAAAATATTTTGCACAATAATTCCTCCATTCAAAGCGTAGCGGCACACTTAGCAAAAGCAAAAACCACTGAAATAGCCTGTACAGTATCAACTAAACTCTGCCGGACTGCACAAACCGGTTACAGTACATGATGTTTCTACGTCAAAAGGAACACTGGTTGTGTGTAACGTGACAGTGACGTAGATAACTCGCCACAAAGACTCCCGATGACAGATTTAATAATAGATAAGAGCACAGGTACATTCAGTTTTACGGTCTGCATGTGCTCTTGTCACACAGGGACGTGAGCCACAGACACAGAGAATGTCGAGATTATGTACAAAGCCGTAACTCGAATGCTAAAGTCTGCGCCAGATGTTTGGGCAGTGAAACGTTCATCTCGAAACAATTAAATTTACAAAAGTAGCTTAAACAGACTGCAGCCGATACCTCGGAGTTTCAATCTCCGGCATGAGATTTTTCTCTTGTACACATTGTCTAGACCGGCGCTTGGGTATATCCAGGCTTCTATCCGATGCGTTCCAGTAGCTCGTTTCCTAGGGTAAAGCGACCGTGGTGAGCAGCTGACTACTCACCTCCTTCTAGCGCCGTATTCAATAAGGTAAAAGTAAATTTCACTGGAGAACGGGCCATGGAGGTCCAGAGGGGGAGTTGAGGTACAGCTCTACTTTTTTCAGCCTCAACGATAGATGAGGGTGGGTGGACAACACCACGTCCCGGCCGCTTTATCCCCGGAAGAGACACGGTACCCATTGTACAGGAGGCTGGGTGTGCCCAAGGACCGGTCTGAAGGGGTACGGAAAATCTCGCCCCCACCGAGATTCGATCTCCGGACCGTCCAGCCCACAGCAAGTCGCTCCGTTTTTAGTAGTGCATGGTATTACACCTCCACTCCACCGTACGTCCCCGTGGCTCGGTTCAGGTGATTTGAGTTTGTTGTTCTTTGCCTAACGTCGTAATTCATAAACGGAATTCATGCTAACGCAACCTTCTTTTGTCAAGCAACATGTCGAAACTGAAGTATATTTTCATAACCTTTTGATTAAATGCTTCCACTTCTATGTAGTGTTTTGACTACTGAACACCTAAGCGCGGTGAAGTATGCGGAGACGAGGAATTTGCAGAGGCAGTTACGTTATACTTCGGTTACGTATTTGTCTCATTTATCTACTTCACGATGCTGTCGGTACCTATAGCATCGAACAGAAGCGTGATTATTTTAAAAGCTGGTAAGGATGTGGAAGTTGTAGCCTATTTTGAGGTAGTGTCCCGTATTCAACTGGAGGCAGTAAGTAAAGCCACCAAGAGCCTCAAACAAGATAGTTCGTAACGCGGCAGAGATTCGAACCAGACAGTCAGAAGTGTGCCGCTGCAGTCACCTGGCTCTGGGCCTAATTTATAAACCGTAAACCCTTGAACATGGGTAACCCTATAAATCGGCCACCTGTCATGCTTCGCCGCACTCTTACGGAGCCAGCAAAATTGTATTACTTCTTACACGACCAACGCTACTGAACTTGGCCGCCTGTTTTGTACGTGTATATTGTTCACCACTTGCATTTCATGCTGATGTTCAGTACATACGTATCTTAGAATGCTGGCCGCACAAAGAAGCACTACTGATTTTGTACCATCTGTACACATGAAAATATCTCCATATCTCCTCCATTTATCCGTTGTACGTACCTGCTGTGTAGCCATTCTTTCTGCCCCTTCTTAGAAACCGCCAGACAATTAATTCTCAGCAATAAAACGGAGCCTACTCTTGTGTTAGTGGCATACTACATCTTTGGACTTAGTGGCTCTTATTTCGTTATGTAATGGACTGTGAGGAGAGGGGGGTGTATAGGGTCTTGGTGGGGAAACCGGAGGGAAGGAAACCACTGGGGAGACCTTGGCGTAGATGGGTGGATAATATTAGGATGGATCTCCAGGAGGTGGGATGTGGGTGTATGGACTGGATTGGGCTGGCCCAGGACAGAGACAGGTGGCTTGTGAGTGCGGTAATGAATCTTCGGGTTCCGTGAAATGCGGGGAATTTCTTGACTAGCTGCAAACCAGTTAGTTTCTCAAGAAGGACTCTGCACCATGGAGTAAGTAAGTAAGTAATGGACAGTTCTTAGCCAGCTGTGACTGATGAAAGGGAATTTTTGATTCCAAGCAATATACAGTAACATACCTATTATGGCTGTAATGGAATGATGTCATTGCTTCTTCACAATCCGCGCACAGGGCCGAGTTAAAGTAAAAAATAGGTACATTATCAACAAAACCCTCCGCTTAATCAAAACAAGGATGATGCACGAGCTAGACATTGAAAGAGAAAAATGGACGTCACAGATAAGGTGTTTAGTTGACAACAAGTGATCGACAGTTTGGTGAATTCCGAAGTCTTTAAAGAACTACGTCACCGAAATGAAACCGCAGTCACGCAAACAGGAAACAACCCTGGTAATATACTTGTTGGAAATTTTTTTTCAAAAATGGTCACTGCAGTGACTGTGGCCAGCAGTTAAATACGAAGTCACTACAACAGACAGGGGGAAATAAATAAAAAGCCAGTTCTACATCTATTATCTGTAAGTTGACCACCAGCTTCCGTTATAAAAAAAACTGAGTGGAAATTCAGATGGCCAACATAAAAAAGTTTCAATATTTTTGCCTAATGCTGCGAGAGTAATGAAATGAAAGGGGCATGCAACGTGCCATAACGACAAACTTTTGGTGACAAAAACCTAACTGAAGGAGCTTGCAAAACATGGCATAGATAAACGCACAACTTAATAAATTGCGTAAAAATCTGGGAGAAAGATGCTACATATTAAAGTTGGATTCAAACAGGCACAGATCAGATTTCCGATCGAATACCCTCCGTTTCCGGTAATAAGAGTGACAGGGTATGGCAGTAGGTGAGTCGGTGAGTAGTTTTATTTGAATAATGAGCTCTGTTATCGCATGTAACTCCTAGACACACGGGAACAATGGGTAAGAGAGTGATATCCCATCACGGTCTGGCACGTTGAATAAACACGCACATAAGTTCGTTGCTTACATTAGTTTGCTAAATCAGCATGCAGCAAGAACACGTGTCGTTCTGGTAAACTGCAGGCAGCAGATTCCTGTGTACAGTCCATTCAATACAAAAATAGGCCCGGAAATACGTCTTCAAGACACTCCACATGCGTAATCGGTGAACTGTCTTGGCAAATTAATGAAAACTTCTTTGCCAGCTTTGAGTTTTCACAACGCTGTAATTGAGGATGCTGGTGTTGTGGGATATTAAGCTGGGTCGTTGGGCGAATGGTCCACGACGTTCCCAACGGAAGTATTGCTTGGTTCTCTCGACCCCTGACGACGCTTCATTAGGCCTACATCCCAGACGACGGAAATCCTCGAAAAATTCTATGTTTACAAAAGGCCATTGATTTAGTAGTAGTAGTAGTAGTAGTAGTAGTAGTAGTAGTAGTAGTAATAGTAGTAGTAGTAGTAGTAGTAGTAGTAGTAGTAGTAGTAGTAGTAGTAGTAGTAGTAGTAGTGGTGGTGGTGGTGGTCATACTAGTAGTAGAAATCTATTACAACAAAATATTAAATTTTAATGTTTAAGGCTATTTTATACGCCCA
>Ga0123357_10009823_pt1 | contig 12105 bp, 3 predicted proteins | sample TergutEmb28metaG_FD_89873 | JGI IMG/M metagenome (GOLD analysis project Ga0123357, IMG submission 89873) | Embiratermes neotenicus P4 segment gut microbial communities from Petit-Saut dam, French Guiana - Emb289 P4 | ecosystem: Host-associated > Arthropoda: Insects > Digestive system > Gut ...
TAACTGGGAGAAATAGTTCCTCCACCTTGCCATAATACTGTGGGGGTCTGCAAACAACTCTCTTTTCTCGTCCTTTACTATAATAGTTCTAGGCTGCTATCCCTTCTTGAAGTCATTAATGCCCCTATACAAGTCCCTGACATTGTTGACCTTACTGTTAGTTTCAAGTTCCTCAATTTTAGCTTTCAGATATTCCTTTTTTTGTTCCTAAAATGTCTGCTACCATTATATCTTACATTGTTCATATTATCTACATTGCTTTGGCTTGGATCCTGTATCCACTGCATTTTAACGTGGTTCCTCTGATCTAAGAAAAGTCACTATAATAAAAATTCTGTAAATTTGTTTATGATTGAGTTAGAGTAGAAGCTTAAATTAATTCGCTTTAATATAATTTGGCGATCTTTTTAAATCATTTTTTTTCCATTGTGTGTATTTATGCTGTCCGAAAACAATCGCTTATAACCTGAATCGTCCAAATGACCTCGTTTCTTGAAGATAAAAATATACGTGCCACAACGAGTGCATGGATTGTGTTTGATGAACACCCTGGTTTCAAGTTTTGCCAACCTTGGATTTCTCGAATACTTTCATGTTCAAGTACTTCACGGTTTGGCTTGCTGTGGACGTGAACCTTATTCGGCTACGGCCTATAACTAACCTAATGAAGGAGACAGCATTATTTTATGAATCGTCAGCACACTTCTATTAAACTACACATTGTCATGTCTTAAAAACAACAATAATCCCACTTACGTGCGTGAGTAGTTCAAATCTCTGGTATTCATTTATGTTCCTTTATGGCGATCTAATATATTTAGTTGACAACACGATATAAGTGTGAGTGTATTTAGGATCAAAATATAATAAAATTTGAGTACAAGATGCATTGCTAAATCACAATTTTTTAAAACGGCTTTGTTTTGATAATAAATTTTGCTTACGTGCAGAACCAATATTGGTTTCAGCAAGCTCTCCCGGTCATTTCTAAGTACCTGCAGGACTGCAAGCTTTCAAAAACAGAATATAAAAAATCTAAACCATGTAAGATTCAGATATTCTCCGAAACGCCCTAGTTAGTGTTGGTGGTAATGATGTGACAGATTCAGGCCTTTAAGCCTGCGACACACGAAGATGGCAAGGTTGTCGGCCCTACTCACGGGCCACCTTTACCACTCCAGGAGATATTCCTGGTACTCATTTCAGTTAGACGCTGTGTCGACCCTAGGGTCATAGTGTGGTCGGAAGAAGTATATCAATGAAAAATTCCAACGACACAATCGGGAATCGAACCCGCGACATTCGGCAGTGCCTCAAAAAAATGATCCAAAGCGCAACCCTGTGAGGCCTCAGTCTGTTGGGGGTAATGCACTTACTGCTGCATTCATGATCCTCTTCTTCATAACCTTCCATGCACTCACACTTCCTGACTTGTGTGGTGCTGTTGGCTTTGCATTCTGCATTTCTTATACAGTCATCGTCCACGTTGCACGTGTGGTGAAGGCCTGTGAAAGCAATAAAAATTGGTTACGAAGCAATAAAATTCGAGTGGAGAAATCTTGTGCTAGGTAAATCGGCTAAACGTCAGTAGGTTCTTATTTTCCAAATGTGTTCATTAAGTTTCTCAAGGCTCACAGGATTATATTTGAATTTATTTCTGACGGAAACGTATTGGTATAGATAAAAGTCTATTATCCCACCAAGATGGATACTTATGAGTACTGAACTGAATTATTTAACTGATAATGCACTGGAATCCTGGAGAAATTATGCCTAACCCTGTCCTTGTATTACATCGGACAAACATTTCAATAATCGGATACTTCCTGCCTATTTCATAATTCAGCACATCGAGCTACATATTTTATATGAAGCGAAAAGAATATTACGCTCATATACGCACATACATTAAATATTCTAGAAAAAGTAGGGAAAAGAAAAGAAATGCAAGACTAAAGCGTAAATGGAGAGATACTATTTGAATTAATGCAGATTAAATAGGGTTAACGTAAGCATCTGTTGATGGCAACCATACGCCAGTATTCGGTTACAGAAATTTAGGGGGAACAGTTTCAGAGGGGAATAGTGCTTCAAAACAACAGATATAAATGAATTTAAACTTGCTACTTCAAAATCACCTGCAACAAACTAGAGTAATGTTGGGTTCATCTGATTTTCTTCTTTGTTGCCTTTATATTACGGCAGTAGTGAACCGTACGGATATTTAAAAAAATATCTGGTGATTAGTATAATTTTTGTCTCACGTATATAGTACTTTAAAGAAAGTTGTCTTTGCGCAGACCACAGGAACATATAAGGGAGTGGAGGTATATTTCCATGCTTTTTTTTTTTAACTCGGATTTATATCAAGGAAAGTTGCTAGCTCTATGCTACTACTACTTCTCCCACCGAAGAAGCAGCCCATATTAGGTCTACCCACTGAATAGGAGGCTTGGTAGATTCCTGAGGCGTTCCTGAGGTTTTGAAGAAGAGAAAAATTTCTTGCTTCTGCCGGAAGGCGAAGCATGATTCCGCGGTGACTTGGCCTATAGCCTAGTCACTATGCTCCATATGCTATGTCGACCGCTATATAGTATGCTATACATTTAATATACAGGGTATACACAAATTATCTTTAAAAGTTTATTTGCGATTATAACTTTATGAAAAGACATAGACGCGCTGTTTTACATCACCTGCTCTACTCTAGAAGTTTTACAAAGCAACCCTTAGATAATGTAAACTTTTCCACCTACCGTAATATATCCTTACGTGCTCTTGTGTGACTTTTAGGTCAGCTGCCATGAACACGCAGGAGAATGCACAGTGCTTGGAACGGTTTATCGAAAACAAACCGGATTTGCCAGGTAAAGACTTTTCAGGGCGAAGATCGAAAACTTCGGTATGTATTTGGTACAGAGAGTTTAAGGAGATCGGAAATTTTTCTCCCAAGAGAGGTGAAAGGCTTCCATACGTGTTTGATGAATATGTCAAAAGCAAACGTGAGAATTCTGCTCACAGTCCAGGTAAGTCGACATAGCTGCGAACTTTGTGTCTGATTCCATTTAGACAAAGCCCTCCGAGCACTGAGCCTTCGCCTATGTCCATGACGATTGTGCTGTCACGCACTGACTTATGTGTATATGCATGTACGGCATATATCACGTACTCAGCAAATTTTATAGAATTTCTCTCACAGAAGATGCACAGAGATTGTGTCTGTGCGTTTTCTTACAATTTTTTTTTTCGCTAGTAAATCTATGAAAATAATTTTTATACACTCCGTATAAGATATGTGTTTGGGTGGTTCTTTGTCTTGGTCGTAGGCATTACAGCAGCTGTTGTGACATACCTGTTCATACACGGTAACCTTATCACTCGCGTCTTATCTAAGTAAACTAAATGCGGAGGCACCAAAGGTCTAGGCCCACCCAGCTTCCTGTACAGTGGGTACCGGGTGTTTCCCGGGGGAAAAGCGGACGGAGCGTGGCGTTGACCAACCACCCCATCTAACGCCGAGGTTAAAGAAAGAGTAGATATATACATCTACTCCCTCTCCGGAACTTCGTGACCTGTTCTAGGGCGAACTATACCTTTACCAAACGCCTAGGCCGAGTAAATAACATTTCTGCTTCTTGATAAGGAGTACCTGGGTTAAATGCAGCCCGGAGGTTGCCTACACCGGCAAGTTACTTCGTGCGTTTCCTCGGCCCTCCAAGGAAATTGTGACACAGTTCCTTAAGGTAGATTACAGACATTTTCCTCCATATAATTTCCAGTTCATTATTCACAGAAGAACACAATTACTAATCGGTGCTACATAATCGTAAGAACCGAAAGCTTCGTCAAATAATTAAATTAATGATTAATTAAAATAGACATTTCTTAATGTAACGGATTTTCGCCTTGAAAATTTATATTCACGTAAGAATCAGCATTTCTAAGACACTGATATAAATGCAGGTATCTGCTTCCAAGATTTTATTTCTACGCGACCTTCTAAAGAGATTTATTGTATTGTATGTGTAGACTAGGATGTTCTGATAGTTTAAGTTAAACAAGAACCTTTGAATCGAAGTTGCATATTTTTTGCAGTAGACAGGCGGTCTCGCCTTGTAAAATGTGTAGAGTTAATTGGTAGGTGCTGCTTTAATGAGCGTGTAATTTTGTGTGTCACCTTCTTAAGGAACTTGCGTGTCGTTTGAGATATAAAATATAGTGGCCATATGTACATACCCTGCTTGAAAGTCATTCAAGGTCACAGACATTATGAATCTACATATGAAATTGACAGTAATAATAAAACGGTCCTATTATAATCACAGAGCGGTACTGGAAAGAAATCGAGGGATTCAATTCCTGCTGCCGAAAATATTCTTTGTTACTTAAGGCCCGCATAACGCTAGAAGCCCATGAAGCTTGCGAATCTGCTAGTTCTTGAGTTTAAGAACCATTCGGGAAAATATCGAAGAGAAAATATGTGTCCCTACCGTGTTTTTTAAATTATCATCCAGTGTAGGCTCAGTTGCTTGCAAAGAAACATCGATTTTCTCAATCTATGTTTATTCCATACACAATGTGCATATACGTTACAAGGCAATTTGCACTGCGGACATTAAAGTGCGCAACCAGATATTTTTGTCCTGTGTTTCCTTAAATATTCATAATTTCGAAGGGTGGTTCTGCTACAAGTTCTGGTCGGCATTAGCCTCATTCACAATCCAAGATGGCAGTCAGAAAAAAAATTGGCTTAGCAGACGATCAGTTGTAAAATCTTCTAAACAGTATAATGAACCAACTTTATAGGAATATTATAATATATCACACTTAGGATAATTCAGTTATCTGAATTTGTCCATTGTCCAGATTTTCCTCTCTTACCAAAGTAAACAGCAGAGTAAAAATTTCCCCACCAATTTACCGCAGGACGGAACGAGATTTATTTTCCGAAAGTGTTCAATTTTACATTTCTGAAGTAGTATCTGAGTCCAAAACCTGAGTGACCTTAGGCTGTAAAATGAAACTTGCAACCTCAGAAAAACCGGTGTGTCTATTCACCAATGAAGTCACTGTAGGTTTCACCAGAAGAAATCTCTTGCACCGCCCGATTGGTCGTAAGTGACGTGTTTAAAGCGAGAGCTGTTTTTCACAGAAGTAGAAATAAATGCTTTCCACAAGAATGTCACGACATATTAAGACAGGACATTTCTGCTTACCTTGTTTGGAATGACGACAAGCACCGTTTTGTGGCGATTTCTTCTCGCCACAAAGGCAGCGCATTTTGGTGTCCTCGGGGTGCCTCATGCACGTTGTGTTTGCAATTCCTGCACAGTCCGTATCGCTTTTACATTCTTTCCCTGAAACTGCTCAGAACAAAATGATAATCAATGCATTAAACAGTACATTTCCAACCTGCAGATAAAAGAAATAACTTTTTCAGTTATTTGGACACAAAAAGGGAAAGTTATATGAATTTAGTTACTAAAAGTCTATGTTTATAATTCCAGAAACGGCAATGAATTTTATTTTATGAATGCAATTCATTTTCTCTGTATTACAACGTAAAGGTGTTGTGTGCTTTGCCAACATTTTTTCACATCTTATAGTAGTTACGGAAGAGCAATGCAATGATTTACTCTTTAATTAAAATAACTAAACCAACAACTGGAAATACTTTTACATCAGTAGTTGATATTTAAATCTCTGTTCAACCACTAAAGTCATGTTTTGTAATTCTGAGTTCTTCAGGTGTTAAAACTGCCTCTCTCTTTTTTTTTTCTTATGTTTATTGGACCGTGCATCATCTTGATAGTTGAATAAAGAGAGACCAGCTTGATGTCACTTGCTTTATTATTTCATTATATAATGCTCAACATGCTTCGGATGTTAGTACATCCATCCTCAGGAGCTTGCGACTTAATTTGTTGAGTTATTTCATGGGTTGTATTGCATACGGATACCACACCACCACAGCCAAACCACAACGTAACACCAACACCCATCGAACCAGAGCAATACAACCCATGAAATAACTCAACAAATTAAGTCGCAAGCTCCTGAGGATGGATGTATTAACATCCGAAACATGTTGAATATTAAATAATGAAATAATAAAGCAAGTGACATCAAGTTGGTCTCTATTTAACTGCCTCTCTTTGCTTCTTCTTCCTTTTCTTCTTCTTTTTTCTTCTTCTTCTCTTCTTCTTTCTTTTCTCCTTCTTCTTCCTCTTCGTTTCTTCTTCTTCTTCTTCTTCTTCTTCTTCTTCTTCTTCTCCTCCTCCTGCTTCTTCTGAACCTCTGCAGTTTTGTACTATTTAGCCTGTTCCTGACTTCGACGTTGAATTTCTTTCCTTCGTCTTATTCTCGGTCTACCCCGATCTCTATTTTCAGTTTGTTATTTTTCAGAAATATAACACACTCTAATAAACGAATAATGTTAGTATTTTACTAACCGGCCTATTTAGACCATCCAACGTTTTGAATGGATTTTTTATTTTACACTCACCTGCTGCGTGAATCAAGCATTTCTAAATTCTCTAATTAATACAATCAGTAAGAGGAGTTCGGGTGGACCGCGGTAGCACAGTGGTTAAGGCGCTGTGCTACAAATCGGAAGGTCGCCGGTTCGATCCCAGCTGGTGTCAGTGGATTTTCAATTGACATAAAATCCTTCCGATCGCACTATGGCCCTGGGGTCGACTCAGCCTCGAACAGAAATGAGTACCAGGAGCATTTTCTGGGGGCAAAGGCGGCCGGTGCATAAGGCTGACAACCTTACCACCATCCTGTGCCGTTGTTATGAAATCTGGGAACCTTAACTTCCTGGAACCCTCTGGGAACTTCGGGCCTGTAATGGGAATGCTTTTAAGTAAGAGGAGTTCAGATGTAAGGATATTGAAACTCCCCTCTATGTAAATTTCTCTCCTCTCGAGCTTGCTTCTTTCCTTAAGTCTGTCTTCAGGATTTTTTTTTGCAATATCTGTAATTGAAATGCTTTGCTCGGCATTATAAAGTATTTAGTAACATAACGGTATAAAGTGGAGATAAAATCACATTCGGATTGATAAGAAGACAATTGAGGGAGTATCATCTTATATTGCTGTCTTCTAAGTAAACTTCTAACTAGTGGTGCAATTGTATTTTCTTTTTCTTCATTACTTTGATGATGCAACATATAACACGTCCTTTTCAGATTTTCAGAGGCTAGTAGATGAGAACTTATATGGTGCATTACTGTATTACTAGAATTCTAAGATTTGAAACACTAATGACTGCCCAGACTAATATTATATCCAACGATACTTGTGATTTATTGATGTTTACAATCTAATTTCGCCAGACAGAACAATGACCTTTACTCTCCTGTCATTACGTGATGCTTTTCTGTCGTTTTTAGCTCCTCAACATTCTGTCCGATTTCTTCCGATAAGAATCCATACATAATTCAAGGCTTCCATGAATTTCTAGGAAGAAGGCGAAGACCTACTTTATCTAAATGCTCGATCTCTAGGTTAATACGTACATAGAGTAACTGGCTTCTACCTAAAGTTTTGTATTTAGTCAAAGCAATAATCCATTAATAATATGTTACATATATTACACACCTGTACGTATATTTATCATAAGTATTATTTCTCATACTTAGTTTAAGAGTACCGTACTTTGGCCTTCTTTGCAATTTTAAGCTTCAAAGAATTATTCATCAAAATGTGCACATTGTTTGTCACTCATCGTTGAACTATATTCTGCGAATATATAATTTAGTCTTTCCTTTTGACAATAGTTAACAAGCTGAAAGCAGATACGAAGTTCGAACGAATATTATTCTATGTTTTATTTCACAATATGCCGATTCAAAATATTCCCTTGTCCTAAATTGCTGAATCCTTAAAAAAATACGCCAGTACACCGAAATTCCAATACCCACAAATTGCGTTTAGGGCAAACGCCCAGGGTTTACACTCATAAAAACAACGGGTCCCTTCCCAGTACCCGTGCAGTCTAAGGCGTGATGGGTTTGCGGCCGTTCGGTTGCTGGGATCGTGGGTTCAAATCCCTCCGAAGGTACGGATGTAAGTCTCTTTGAAGGTCGCGCTTTGTCAGGCAGAGGTCTCTACGCCGGGCCGATCCCTTGTCCAGAGGAGTCCTACCGAGAGTGTGTGTGTCACTGAGTATGAACAGATGCTACATTAACAATAACAATAACAACAACGGGCGAAGTGACAGTTATAGCCATCTTTTTCGACTCTAAAGAATATAATATTTTCATTCAGATAAGCAAATTTCGGTGGCAGGTTGTCTACATTTCCTGATGAATTAGATTGTTCACTGAGCTCCTTTCATTTCATGTGAAAAATTTCTTAGGAATACATAGCATTATATAAGGACTTCTGACATCTCACGCTACCTTTTCAAAGCGGTTCGTTTTGCGTGTTCGATGAATAGAATCACGTCACATTTAAATGTTACAAGGATGGGCTCTATTATCCGAACGTCCAGGTTAGCTCGGTATTAATTCATTGAAGATACATACGACCATGTGGAGATCCTCGCTGTCTGCTGGTTTGTGTAAATAATTCTAAGTTTATGTACCGTAATTTGCTTAAGTTAAATTTCGGGGAGTTATAGGGTGATCAAGAATACTGGAGTTGGAAAGAACCTTGGATCATCTTCAAGTACTCTTCCAGAATTTTTATGTAGGAGCGGAATAAAATCAGGATAAGCTGCAATTAGAACTGCTTGTTTTAAGGCTGATTCGAACTTTAGATTGCTGTGTTTTAATAATATGTAATCACTCTATCGCGAAGTTGGGTATAGTTATGTTTGTGATGACAGATCAACGGACAGGTTTTATAAAGAGATATAAAAAAATCATTGGCTGATTGATAATACTCTTATTCCCCCCCCCCCCTTCTCTTCAACTTTCTCGTTTCTTGCTCTGTTACAAAGTAGAATTAAATTTTAAACAATTAATCCTTGGATGTTGGGAAGTATTCCCTACGTGGAGATAAGATCCAATTGGCCATTCAAAATGACAACATAAAACAAACAAACAGACGAGGACATACAAGTGTGCGTCCGGAGGAATACGAGTCTGTGATCCCAGTCTATGAATGGTCCAAAATTATCTATCAACACTTTTAACTGCGGGGTCTCTATGATTTATTGGTAGTGGCATTACTAATGCAAGTATCTGGATCATAGAAAGATATTCTATAAAATTCTGTATATAATAATTTTTTGTCACATATTCTTAAGAACAAGCTAAAAATTTATATTCTACATGTGTTTAGGGTGAAGAAAATACGTACCTGTGATTGGTTGGCATAATAAATATTTGTCCCATACTGAGGAAAGGCAAGAATCTTAAGAAAGGAATTGCGTGAGACTATACTAATTATCTGCCTTCGTTGAAATAAGATAGGCGAATATTATTCTTATTAAATAGTCTGAAAATTATTTTAGGTTTCATTGTCGAGTCTTGGCCTGGTACTGTCAACTGCTAGGAAATAATTGTAGTAGTCTAATTTCTTTAGTCAGGGATGAGAATATGTTCATTATGTCCTTCCACTGTATCTTTTGGACACAGCCGATCGGTTTTACGAAAACTGGCGTGAGTGTTACATCAACGACAAACTGCATAGCTTTCTACATTATGTATTAACACTGCGTTGTGCCAAAAAATGTGGGGAGTGAGCCTTAACAGCTCTATGAACCTGTAGCAGTGAATAGGATGTCTGGTATATTACTAAGGCATTCAGCTTCCATTTAGAATAAAGTTTTTGCACTGTAAAAATAATACAGTGGTGACCTGAGTTGTTCTAAATTTCCGGTTTGATGACCATTATGTGTCCCTTGATGTTGCGGACTCCAACGGACTAGATACTGTAGCGTATGGAGCACTGGTTGAATAACGTCGGAAGGAAATCTGCCCCGGTGTTACTTGGTCTCCCATAAACTTCGAATGGTCTAATCAGGGATCAGACCCTGGTCTTCGCCTGAGAAGGCGGAGACTTTAGGCATAGAAAGGCTTTGAATGTAAGTAAATGGGATCAGGGTTCTAAAAGACCTTATTCTAAGAAGTGAGAATTCATAACCAAGAAAATGAGACTTATTCGACAACTGGAGAGTAATATTACTATTAATCTTATACGTTCAAAAAGAAATGTGTACATTTCATTCCTTTGGTTCTGGACAGGGACAAGCAGCACGCTTGTGTGAGGATGGAAATTAAGGGTTGTTCTGTAGAGGCAGCGGGGAATTTGAACAGCTGGTCGACTGATAACATATCAAGAAGTGTTCTGTGTCAATAACCTAGGTAGACTTTAAGACGAATTATTCCGTTATGCCAGTTACATAAAAAGTTACATAATAAGTGTTCGTCAGAGACAAAATAATTTGATAGAGAATCTAAATACAGTTACACTTTTCCGTTTTTAATTAAGATGCCATCAGGCTACAGAAAGTTTCTTAAAAAGACCCAATAAACAACAATACAAGTAATATTATTCAGGATTGACATCTCAAGATTATCACACTCAGTACCTCAATTTGTACTGCTATAACTTTCCTTGTCTTACATAAGAAATTCTTTCAAATCTTGTACATTATGATGGCTTAGTTAAAGGCCGGAAAAAATAGTTACTTTCTTGGACATCTCTTTGCAAGGTATTTTTCAATCGCAAGCAGTACAACTATTTATTACGTTTTGTGAAACAATAATACGGTCAAAAGTTTCGACAAATGAGTGGTCATCTTCAGAACATTAAAATACATGGAAGTTAAGTAACAATTGAAAATACACTTTTGTTTGGTTAGATAGAGATTTCGGTTCTTGGGTGTTACAATATGTATATTTGCAATTGTGATTTCTGTATTGAGTGTTTTAATATTGTGCCGTGGTGAACCTCAAACCCGGACACATGGACTGGGTTTGAGATTTTGATTTCATTTTAAACCTGTTTTCCCTTCCCTCCCCTTGAAACTACTACTGTTCCTGAGACGGATTCCTTACCGATCACTCTGGTCGCATCCTCGGAACGGTCCACTAGTAAACAGTTGAGAAAGTCAAAGTCTTGCAGCCGCAACTATACCACAAAGATACGGGCACTGTATATGTTCTGAGTTGAAGTACGTGGAGTGAGCAAAGTACGTACGTGTTCAAGCATGAACAAGAGCTTGTGAACAAAGTGTTTATGTTGTATTTGTTACAGGATGGTTTACTAAATATGTTGTTATTGTTATGGTGATGGTGATGTGTTACTTGCACCCATAACAAACTTCCACGAAGACCGGTAAAGATGATGGCTTTGTTGGTCGAAAGATGTAGCCATGTTATCGTCTGATAAAACCCAATAAGTAGTTATGTTGGCGGCAACTGGTAAAGACATCAGAAGTTATTTTTCTTTTCTTTAATGATATTCATTTTTATCTCCGTTTTTTTCTAGACATTCTGCTACTTTCAATAGAAACCAGCGTCCCAATGTGCTGTAATTAAATGTAATGTTAGCAAATAAATGTAAAGTTAGCAAATATACGATAAATGTGTCTTTGTGCTGCGATTAATTACCAAGCCTTGAAGACACACAGCGAAGTGGAAAACAATTACAGAAAATTCTTAGATTTGTGCTCGTCTGGGATATTATGCAGCCTAAAATTGTAATTTAACCCTTTGACGCCTATTGACGACTATAGTGGTCGTACCGCACCGCTAACCACAAAACGTTGCATTTTTTATATTTATTCAACAAATACAGGTACGGCATATTTTAAACGTCGTATATACTCTCCGTTTTTTCCTCTTCAAAATGCAGTTTGTTTCATAAATCTAACGTATTTAGTTCCTGTATTATTCACATTTTATATAGAGGTGTGCTAAAATTAAAAAATAATTCCGGCGCCAAAAGGTTAATAAGGAAGTTACAGGACAACCTACCTACGGTAAAGCAGTTCAAGCAGAAAGTCGGTACGAAATTACGATTCTATTCTGCGTAACATCGCAGAAGAGCGCAGATCTCAGTTGCTTAGCAGCGGAAGTCTAAAATCGCCGATAGAATATTCTTACATAAATTTCACAATTGCCTAAATTTCGTGGAAATATTGGCA